>Ga0208789_1000369_pt1 | contig 47057 bp, 30 predicted proteins | sample Methanotroph_Enr_FD_187368 | JGI IMG/M metagenome (GOLD analysis project Ga0208789, IMG submission 187368) | Enriched soil microbial communities from Old Woman Creek wetland in Ohio, USA - Methanotroph_Enrichment_5 (SPAdes) (version 2) | ecosystem: Environmental > Terrestrial > Soil > Wetlands...
CAGAAAGATCTGCTGGTACCTTTCAGGGAACAGAAAGTAAAGATGGAACCAGGAAGCTGGCACATAGTTTACGTATATATCGATGAACAAACCAACCGCATTGCGGCTTCAGCCAAAGCGGATAAATTCCTGGGAAAAGAACCGGCAACTTATAAGCCCGGTGAAGAAGTGGATCTTTTTATATATGGCCCGTGTCCATTAGGATATAATGCAATTATCAATAACTCACATTGGGGAATGCTTTATAGCGGAGAAGTATTTCAACCACTTAACCGTGGAGAACATATTTCAGGTTATATAAGTAAGATACGTGAAGATGGGAAAATTGACCTTAATCTTTCCCCTCCCGGTTACAAAAAAGCAAATACTTCCTCTGGACTAATCGTTGAATATCTGAAAAGGCATAACGGGTTTATGGAACTAACCGATAAAAGCCCGGCTGATGATATTTATGAGACCTTTGGTATCAGTAAGAAAAATTTCAAAATGGCACTTGGTGGATTGTATAAAGAAAGGGTGGTGGAAATTGGTGAGAATGGAGTGAGGTTAGTTGAGAAAACACGGGAATAGGCTAGTTGACGGGTGGTCATTCAGTGGTCTTTCTATCATTTTAATTAAATAAATAATCCCATAAGGCTTTGCCATTTTTAACTTAATTATCTAATGCATCCATTGCTCCCAACACAAAGAAAAGCGGCGCATTCCAGTTTATGGCAATTTCGTTGGTGGAATAGCTGCACAAGGCATCCGCATACGATTTCGCGGGGAACTTAGAACGTGTAATCTCGGGACAATCATTTATTACCACTGTATTCGGGCCCCCGCATAAAAATCCCGGATAAGGCTCGGTAACTCCATCGGAACCCGATGGGCGATGATGAATATTCATCACCTGCTTTCCTCCAAATCCGGTTACAAAACAATACCCGGTAGCATTACGGCCAAGGATGTAATCAACATCACCCTGTATGGATGCCAGGTATTTTTTATCCTTACTGATTTTGTATGCTACCAGTTTAATCAATGCCATATTGGCTACATCGGCATTGCTTCCCCATTTAAAAAAGTCGAGGCTCACATTATATGGCGAGTTTTTTGATTTCTCAAGCAGTTTATCAGCAAAAGTAAGCAGTATTTTTTGCGCTTCCGCTTTAGATTCCGAAGCATTTGGATTATCGCTCAGTGAAAGTGATAGTATTCCTAGCATTCCCGAATAATCCCACGACTGCACCCTGATTTTCTGAGCATCCATATCTTTTTTCGGAATCATTGCGGGATTATTCTCAGCCAATCCGAGTTCCGACGCGGCCCAGAAAAACTCATCACTAACATCATTGTCATCGTAAGCCCCGGTTGAAATATCGGTTGGATTCTTATAATAAACCGCGGGATTGGCCTTTGCCCAGGCATATGCTTTCCTGGCAGATTCAAGACAGGTTTTCCCAAGGGTTTTTAATTCCGGTGATTCACTCTTTGCAAATACGCGCGATGCCATAGCCATGGTGGCGGCAAAATCGAGTGAGGCAGCTGTAGATTTCATCACTACATACCTTGGCTCAGTCGCCTTATCAGGCATACTGAAATCACTGAACTTCTTGTTGGTTAGCTTATGATAAACGCCTCCATCGTTAGTATCCTGCATGGTAAGCATCCAGCGCAGATTATACAAAAGCTCATCCATTACGTCCGGTATGTTGTTGCTGCTTTCAGGAATATTATCTTTAAAATTCTTACAATATTCAGGGTAAACCTGGCAAAAAAGCAATAAGGTGTAGGTGGATATTCCGCTATTGACAACATATTTGTTATAATCACCTGCATCGTACCATCCTCCGGGACTGGAGATTTTAAATCCTTCAGGCCGCTTAACTGATGCTGCTGAAGAATGTACCCATACCACGGTATCGGGATGGCCCTCCGGCCTGGCCCATTTCCCGCCAAATTCCTTTGTTATTTCCATGCCTGAGCGGTTCAGGTAGAATGCCTTTAACGAAGCTTTGGCAATATCGGCATACACCCCCTGCCTAATTTCAAAAGGATAGGAACAAACCGATTTCGAATTCAGGCATAGCTGGTATTTGCCGGCAGCGGTAACTTTTGAGAAATCAGCAGTGCATACACTGTCACCTGAAAGTACCCAGTATTTAAAAGGACCTGGTTTACCTGTAAACACAACTTTCCCGGTATTTATATCCACAATTTCAAACTGATCGGTTTTTACCCGCAGCAAAGCTACTTTGGCAAAGTTCGGGAAATAGCCAACCTGGTTCAGCAGGATCTGATCGAGAGTGTCAGGAGTAACTTTTGCGTCTGAGATTCCTTTGGTTATACCTGAAGTGCAATTCCAGCAGGATGCCATGATAAGGATAAGAATAAATGTTGAAAGTTTTTTCATAGTTTGATATTTTAAAAAATTCAGATTTGATTAATACGAATCATCAAATTCTTATCGCAGTTTACAAAAAGTACTCATAAATCATTGTCCCAGTATAACCTTAACCTCATGTTCCATCGCATCATTAAACAAAGGAATTAAGTTCGAGGTTTGCTGCTTGCCATCCACAATTATTTCCTTAATACCTTTGGATTTGCCATCCGGATTTTGAATTTCTATTTGATACGTTGCTCCCCTGAATTTACGGGTCACCTTAAATCCTTTCCAGTCATTAGGAATACATGGATCGATTAAAAGTCCATCATAATCAGGTTGAATGCCCAGAATATATTGTGTTATGGTATAAAAATTCCAGGAAGCTGTACCGGTAAGCCACGAGTTTTTGGCTTCGCCGGGTTTGAAAGCATCTTTGCCGGCAATCATCTGTGCATAAACATAAGGCTCAGTCTTGTGTAATTCGCTGATATCTTCGAGATACGAAGGACATATTTTGCGGTAATATTCCCAGGCACGATTGCCATTGCCAACCACCGTTTCGCCAATCATGATCCATGGGTTGTTGTGGCAGAAAATACCCGCGTTCTCCTTATACCCCGGCGGGTAAGTGGATATTTCGCCGTACTCGATATAGTATTTGGTAAAAGCGGGATTATTCAGCACAATTCCGTGTTCGCAGTCGAGGTGTTTTTTAACTGAATCCAGCGCTTTGGTCACCATTCCTTCTTCCTGCCCGATACCAGCCATGGTACACCATCCGTTCGATTCGATAAATATTTTACCTTCAATGTTTAGGTGCGAGCCAACCTTATTACCGTAAAAGTCATAAGCGCGCAGAAACCAATCGCCATCCCAGCCATGAATTTTTATGGCTTCAACCATTTTATCAATGTGTTTTTGTGCGCGATTTGCTTCCCCTGCATTTCCGATTCTATTGCATAATTTAACATAATCCCTGCCATAAACCACAAACAGTCCTGCAATCATCAGGCTCTCGGCTTTACTTCCCTCCGATTGGTTTTCGGTAGTCTGGAAACTTTCATTCGGATCGTCCGAAAAACAGTTCAGGTTCAGGCAGTCGTTCCAGTCGGCACGGCCAATCAAGGGCAAACCGTGAGGCCCGAGGTTATTCACCACATGGTCGAAAGAAACAGTAAGGTGATCAAACAAGTTTTTTGCAATACTCATGTCGTTGTCGAACGGCACCATTTCATCAAGAATGGAGAAATCACCAGTTTCCTTTACATAACTGATGGTTCCCAGGATCAACCACATAGGATCGTCGTTAAAACCTCCGCCAATGTCGTTATTTCCTCGTTTGGTCAACGGCTGATATTGGTGATAACACCCCCCATCGGGGAATTGGGTTGAAGCTATATCTATTATCCGTTCGCGGGCCCGTTCCGGAATTTGATGTACAAAGCCAATCAAATCCTGGTTCGAGTCGCGGAATCCCATTCCACGGCCTATTCCACTTTCAAAAAATGAAGCTGAACGCGAAAAGCAAAAGGTAATCATGCATTGGTACTGGTTCCAGATGTTTACCATCCGGTCCAGCTTTTCGTCGCCTGAATCTACAGAATATACACTTAATAAATTATCCCAATATGTGCGCAATTCGGCAAATGCGGCATCTACTTTTTCAGAAGTGTCGAATTTGGCGATAGTAGCTTTTGCCTTCGTTTTATTGATGATGTTTTTCGATTTCCATTTTTCTGATTCTTTGTTTTCGACATAGCCAAGTACAAAAACAAAATCCTTGATTTCGCCAGGTTGAAGCTCTACTTCAATGCAATGCGACGCGATGGGCGACCAGCCGTGAGCAACGGTGTTTGCTGGATTTCCGTCAGCAACAACCTGTGGCTCGTCGAAACCATTGTAAAGACCAAAGAATGTTTCGCGATCGGTATCGAATCCTTTGATTGGGCTATTCACTGAATAATACGCATAATGGTTGCGACGTTCTTTGTATTCGGATTTGTGATAAATTACTGAGCCTTCAACTTCAACTTCACCGATTGAGAAGTTACGCTGAAAGTTTTCCATGTCGGCGGCAGCATTCCACATGGCCCATTCGGTAAACGAAAAGAGTTTCAGTTTCTTTACTCCGGAAGAGGTATTCGATAATGTAAGTTTTTGTACTTCTGCCCAGGTTTTCAATGGGACGAAAAATAAAACTTTGGCTGTTACCCGATTTTTTTCACCCTGAATGGAAGTATAATTCATTCCATGCCGGCATTCGTAACTGTCGAGTGGCGTTTTGCAGGGTTTCCATCCCGGCGACCAGGTTATTTCTTCATCTTTAATGTAGAAATAACGGCCACCGCTGTCCATGGGCACGTTATTGTAACGATAGCGTGTTAGCCGTCGAAATTTTGCATCCTTATAAAAAGAATAACCGCCGGCTGTATTTGATATAAGTGAGAAGAAATCTTCATTACCCAGGTAGTTGATCCACGGCCACGGCGTTTGTGGGTTAGTGATCACATACTCGCGATTTTTGTCGTCAAAATGTCCAAACTTCATTGTTCTCTTTGTTGAATATTAATCTCCTTGAAATATCTCTTTCAGGTGCATTTATGCCAATTCATTTACTCTTCTGTTGTTCAATTCACTGGTGATTTCATCCATTTTCTTTTGAGTCAAAGGATAGAGTGTCATGAACGCGGCGGCGATAAAGGCTACAATTGCCGGAATCCAGCTCATCAGCATAATGATTCCCGGTACTGCGCCCTGTATAGCAACTTCGTCCTGACCATTGTAATGAAATGCCGCTAAAACAAAACCAATAATAGCGCCGGCCACGCCACCGCCCAACTTGGTTGAGAAAGAACCTGCCGAATAGATAAGTCCCGTAGCTCTTCGCCCGTTTTTAAACTCAGAGTAATCGGCGGCATCGCCCAGCATGGCGAAAAACAGTGTCGGGAATATGGCAGCGCCAAACTCGGAAATTATTCCCAATGCGAAAATGCTTCCTATATTACCGGGACCGCAAAAAACAAGCAACGCGTTTACCACGCCGGAAAAGATAAAGGCATAGATAAACAAGTTACGCTTGCCAAAACGTTTTGCTAATGGTGTCGTTATCATTGCGCCGCCAATGGACGCTATCATTAAAGCGATCATAAACGATGCGGCAAGTAGCTGATTATGCAGATAATGCGCAAAATAGATGACAACAATACCCTGTTTAATTGAGTTATAAATCTGGAATAATAATCCGATTCCCAATAGGATCAGCCAGGGCTTGTTCCGGATCAGATCTTTTAAATCTTTACCCAGATTAGTTTTCTGGGCTTTAGGCGGTGTAACCCTTTCCTTTGTGGTTAGAAACGTGACAATCAGGGCCAACGACAGGAAAACAGACAACAGATAAATGGAATAGCTATATCCTTTTTTCTGGTCGATGATGGAAATGCTTTTGGTGTTGATGTTTTCTTCACCTGTTACAATGAAAGAATACTCTTTTTGTGCCGCCATCGAGAAGCTTTTGCCCTGGGTAGGGACATTGAGACTGTCGGCAATTTGGGAACCGGCCCAGGTAAACATGGCAATTCCGTTTTTGGTTTTGATGTTTACATTTTTAACATCCTCTGTGCTGGAGACGGTAATTTCGTATTTTTTTGAATCCAGCTTATCGACTGCAATAGTTGGATTTATATTTCCAAAATTGGCAACCAGGAACAATAGTGCTCCTTGTACGAGCATTCCTCCTGTAAAAGCGCCTACCATTCGGTACGAACCCAGGCTTGTGCGTTCCTTATCGTCGCCGGTCATTACAGCCATAAGCGCACCATAAGGAATATTGTTCGCGGTATAAACCAGCGTAAATATGATGTAGGTCGTATAAGCATAAATTATTTTCCCGGTCTCACTCAGGTTCGGGCTCATGAACAACAATGACAGTATAACTCCCAGGGGAATGGCTGACCATAAAATCCAGGGCCGGAATTTGCCGTATTTCGTATTGGTTCTGTCGCCGATTATGCCCATTGCCACATCGCTTACACCATCACTGAAACGGGCAATCAGCAGAAGCATTCCCACCGCTGCCGGATTTATCCCGAACACATCGGTATAGAAAATAAATAAGAAAGTGGAAACCCCACGCCAGGCTATGTTTGCAGCCCCGTCACCAAGAGCGTAACCGACTTTTTCTTTAACGCTTAGTTTTTCCACGATTTTCCATGTTTAAATTTAGTAATCTCTTTGTTTGAATTGTTAAAATGATTGGCTATGTATCATTTTCTTAATTGACTTATTTTGAAATTTATTCTTAAACAGGAGGCAATGATTTAATCAAAGGGCCTGATAAAAATCCATTTCGCCGACAAAAATGTATTGGTTGCTGATTTATTTAAAAATGAATGTTGGATTCTACAGCAAATATAGATGAAGAGTTGTTTTTAAAGTATTAGTATATTTTCAGTGGATAATGGTATTTTATCATATTTTTACTTGCTCAAAATAAAATTGGATATAAACATGGATGTGTTGTACGAAAAATTGCCCAAGAGCTCGGAATATTGCATTAATTATCTCGATGTTGAGGTTCGTTGTTTAGATGTTCCCTGGCATTATCATCCTGAAAGCGAAATAATTTTTGTGGAAAAAGGCACCGGCTCTCGTTTTGTGGGCGATCATTCCGAGTCTTTCGGGCCGGGCGACGTTGGCCTTATCGGTCCTAATTTGCCTCATGTGTGGAAGAGCGATCCGGAATACGGTAAAAACATCTCTGGTTTAAGGGTTCGTGTTTTGGTCGTTCACTTTGACGATGAAATTTTTAAAAACTCATTAGCAATATTGCCCGAAATGCAGGGAATCAATCAATTGCTCTACGAATCGCAGTATGGAATAAAGTTTACCGGCGCTGCACAGGCACATATCGAAATTCAGATGAAAGCCATAATCCGGACTACAGGGATCGAAAAATTGCTCAGACTCATCGACATACTTGACTTTATGTCAAAAACGGAAGAGAAACAATTATTGGCAAGTTCAGGATATTCCAAGATCCGGAAATCAGTGGATTTCGACCGATTTGATAAAGCGCACCGGTATATGATAGATAATTTTCAGCAAAACATATCACTTGAAAAAGTATCGGATATTATTGGTATGACACCCACCTCATTTTGCAGGTATTTCAAAAAGCATACAAAAAAATCATTTCATACTGTATTAAATGAAATAAGAGTTGGCCATTCATGTAAATTGTTGATAGAGAATAAAATGAATATTTCCGGAATCTGTTATGAAAGCGGATTCAATAATGTTTCGAACTTCAACGAGCAGTTTAAAAAAATAAAAGGTATTTCACCCAGTCATTATTTAAAAAACAGACAAAAACCATCCTGGCCGAATATAATTTAGTGCCATTTATTAAAAGTCGAATAGTGAAAATCTTATCTTAAGCCTAACCATAAAAAATCTATTCAGGTTACGTAAACTGGTTGCACTATAAATGGGTTACCGAATTAGTTAATTTCAAAGATTTAATTCTTATTCCCAAGAAGGGTTACAGAAGAATCGCTAAGATTTACGGATGGGCATTGAACAAAAAGTTTTAATAGCTTCAGAGTAGCAGAAATTCAGAGAATTTGCCCCGTTTGACATCTTCATCTTGATTTTGAACTTTGAATTTCATATCCATTTCTATGCTTCCAGGAACCATACTGTTAATAAAAATCTTCGGATGGCATAGGCATAAGTCTTAAATTTGCAACTCCTTAAAATAGTCCCATACATTGAGCCACAATATACTTAACGAACTGAACGAACCGCAGCGCAAAGCTGTGGAATGCATCGACGGACCGATAATGGTTATAGCCGGAGCCGGATCGGGTAAAACCCGCGTACTGACTTACCGCGTGGCCTACCTTATCCAAAAGAAAGTCGATCCGTTCAATATACTTTGCCTCACCTTTACCAACAAGGCTGCCCGCGAAATGAAGGACAGGATTGTGAAAATTGTTGGCGGCGAAGCACGCAATGTATGGATGGGAACATTTCACTCGGTTTTTGCTCGTATTTTAAGGATTGATGGACATTTGCTCGGTTATCCTTCGAATTTCACCATCTACGATAGCGACGACAGTAAAAGCCTGATCCGTAACATCGTTAAAGAGTTCGAACTAGATCCGAAGGAATATGCCGCCAATAATGTATTTTCACGCATTTCGGCAGCTAAATCAAACCTGATAACTCCAGAGGATTACAACAGCAATGCTGAAATTATTGAGCAGGATAAGCAGGCAAAGAAACCTGCCATTGGTCAAATATATACCCGTTATCAAAACAGGCTTTTTAAATCGGGAGCCATGGATTTTGATGATCTGCTTTTCAATACTAACGTTTTGCTCCGCGACCACGCTGATATTTTGTATAAATACCAGGATAAGTTCAGGTATATTCTTGTGGATGAATACCAGGATACCAACTTTTCGCAATATATTATTGTAAAGAAACTGGCTTCACGTTTCCTTAATATATGTGTGGTTGGAGATGATGCCCAGAGTATTTATGCTTTTCGTGGCGCCAATATTCAAAACATATTGAATTTCAGAGTTGATTATCCAGAATATAAACTTTTCAAGCTGGAACAGAACTATCGTTCGACTCAAAGCCTTGTACATGCGGCAAACAGTATTATTGCCAATAATAAAGATCAGATTCAAAAGGATGTCTGGACTGAAAATGAAATCGGTCAACCTGTAAAAATTATAAAAGCAACCAGCGATACTGAAGAAGGCACATTGGTTGCAAACAGCATTTTTGAAATAAAAATGAATGAGCAACTCCGCAACGACGCGTTTGCTATTCTTTACCGGACGAATGCCCAATCACGATCGTTAGAAGAAGCATTACGACGGCTGAATATTCCATACAGAATTTATGGCGGTTTATCCTTTTACAGCCGCAAGGAAATCAAGGATTTACTGGCTTATTTCAGGCTTGCTGTTAACCCTTCGGATGAGGAAGCTCTAAGAAGAATCATAAATTACCCGCATCGGGGAATTGGCGAAACAACCATGCAGAAGATCACAATACTGGCCGGGCAAGGGAATCTTTCCATCTGGGAGATAATCTCAAATCATTCTTCGTATCAATTGGGACTTGGAGGAAAAACCATTTCGGCTATCAATAATTTTATTACAATGATACAGGCATTTGGTTCCCAGGTGCAAACGCGTGGCGCTTTTGAACTTGCAGAATATATAGCTAAGGCATCGGGAGTGATCAAGGAAATTGATGAAGATAAAACCATTGAAGGCCAGGCCAGGATGGAGAATATCGAAGCTTTGCTGAATGCCGTCCAGGAATTTACCGAACGTGAGCCGGGCCCGGGCGAAGAAACCGGCGAAGTGCGTCACCTTGATCTGTTTATGCAGGAAGTTTCGTTATTAACCGATCAGGATACCGGAGATAAAAACGATACCGACCGTGTTTCCCTCATGACTATTCACCAGGCAAAAGGACTTGAGTTTCCATATGTTTTTATAGCTGGTCTCGAGGAAAATCTTTTCCCGTCGTTTATGTCGATAAATTCAAGAGCCGACCTGGAAGAAGAACGCCGATTGTTTTATGTAGCAATTACCCGCGCCGAGAAAAAAGCAACCATTTCTTATGCCGAAAGCCGGTACAAATGGGGACAACTAACCTTGTCGGAACCCAGCCGTTTTATCGATGAAATTGATGAGCGCTATGTTGAACGCCCCGCCCGCGCTAAATGGAACAGGTTGAGTGAAGATGTTCAGCCGAAAACGGCAAAACCCTCCTATCCGCCAAAGCAAGTTAAACAAACACAGGCGGAAGCTCCCAAGCCGGCTACACCTCCTCCCGGAAACTTTAAAAAAGTTGGCAGCTATCAGAAAGAAGCTCCTGTACCACCTGCAGGAAATGATGATTTCGATAAAATCCAGGTTGGAATGACCGTTGAGCACGCCACATTCGGAGAAGGTAAGGTGATAACTGTTGAAGGATCAGGACCGAATAAAAAAGCAACTGTACATTTTAATGGGATTGGACAGAAACAGTTGTTACTGAGGTTTGCGAAACTTAAGTTTTAGCAATTCAATTTCTTTAGAATTTCATACAATTAATATCTGCTTTTCCTGTCGGGCAAAAGCTGCTGTGTTTGAGTATTAAATCTGTTTTTAAGCCCTGATTTCCTGGAACCAATATGTTAATTCTGGTTAACAAAATGTTAAAAATAAACCGGTTAGCTACTGGTAATAAAAGATTTATATTCTATAAAATTCATTTTTTAATTTCTTGATAATATACTTATTACTTTGATTTGCAATAGCATATAAATATTAATAAATCAGATTAAAACCAAAAACCCTATATGTCCTTATGTCCATATAATATAAAAAGTATATAATTGTTTAATTCAGACCTAAAACAAAAAATATTCTTCTCTGTTTTAATCTTTCGAATTCTCAAACTGATCTGAGTAAAGAGGCGATCAGCATTGAGGCAGATCAAAGATGTTTGATATCGTTCCTATAAATGATGTGTTTAATTAGCTTGAATATTGCTACTTACAGTTAAACTTGTCAAAACTTGAGGTTAAACTTTACAAACACTACTCCCGATCGTCCTAAAGGGTTTCTTGTAATAAAGAACTGTATTTCCCGATTCAAGTCTAATTTTTATAAGCCTAACGTCACATTTCGTAAGTGAAATGCATGTTTTGCGTAAGCATTAATGGCAACCGGAGATTTAATGATCAGGCTAATGAACTTATAAACTATTTTTCATTCTGATTAAATATTCTCCTCATTAAACGACGCATTCTGATCTACGGTAGAAGGATCATAGATTACAAATAAGCTGACTTTTCGAAAAAGAATATATAGACTAAATCACAATTCAAGCAGTCCTGTTTTTTGCCAATACCTTGTTGCTACTGCTGTTAAAAGCTAATCTGCCTAGTCAATCTATAACTTACCATACATATTTGTTGGAGTGCCTTTAACATCTCAGTTATGATCTCAATTTCAAACCAAAATTGGGAAGAGCTTTTAAATCAACTTGAGGATTTAATACAATTAAGAATCAGTGATATAAGAAACAGCTCTTCGGATTTAAATAAACTACGTTTGATGAAACCATTGGTTAATTTTCATACAGAATTTATCAGCGAAAATATAGGTATCAAACTTGGCAAAGAGGAAGAACTCATTTGCCTGATTGCGCTTCTCCCCTATTTAATCCCAGGCTATTTCGATTCAGTAGTGTCGCGCATATTTCCTGAAGGCACCGAATTACAGGAACTTGGCGGCGTTAAAGGAGCAAATCACCGCGGATTTATCCCAACAGGTGAAACGGCTTTGTTTCTTATTGCAGGAAATGATGTGAACCTGAAAATGCAGGCCATGCAGTACTTTAATCCGGATCATGTTTTTGCAAAAAAGAACATTTTGCGATTGGAAAATACAAATGAAGGCGAACCTCATCTGAGTGGACGTATTGTTCTGAATAGTGAAATACTCGAGAAATTATTATTCGAAGGCGTAAGCAGGCCTAAATTAAGTACCGAATTTCCAGCAAAATATATTTCCACACAACTGGAATGGAGCAACCTGGTGATAAACGAAACAACGATGGTTGAAGTGGAAACCATCCGGAACTGGATTGCCTATCACGAAAGCATGATAAATGAATGGGATTTAAAACGCAAATTCAAAGCCGGGTATAAAGCCTTGTTTTATGGCCCTCCCGGAACCGGGAAAACTTTCACGGCCACTTTGCTTGGCAAGCAATTTAACAGGGATGTTTACCGGATAGATCTGTCGCAGGTCGTTTCGAAATATATCGGTGAAACGGAAAAGAATCTTGAAAAAATATTTCAAAAAGCAGAAGATAAAAACTGGATCCTGTTTTTCGACGAAGCGGATGCCTTGTTTGGCAAAAGAACCTCTGTATCGAGTGCCCACGACAGGTATGCCAACCAGGAAACATCTTATTTGCTTCAGCGCATCGAAGATTTTAACGGGCTGGTCATCCTGGCATCAAACAATAAAGCCAATATCGACCAGGCTTTCCTGCGAAGATTTAATGCAATAGTCCATTTCCCAATACCTGATCCTGTTGAACGGCTTCATTTATGGAAGATCTATTTACCGGCAAATCATGGTTTAACTAATGAAGAACTACAAAATATTGCAGATAAATATGAAGTAACCGGTTCTTCAATTCTGAACTCCATTCATAATGCTGCTATCAATGCATTTGCTCTGAAAAGATTGATCACATTGAATGATTTAATTGAGTCACTTAAAAGAGAGCTCAGAAAAGAAGACAGGATGCTGGATTGACCGGCTGAAAATTGATTGTAAAGATTGGAAGCTAAGAATAGAGGGGCGATGGGGCGAGGGGCGAATGGGAGACGGAGAGACGGAGAGACAAAGAGAAATAGAGAAAGCCTGAAATCTGGAAGATGTTGGATCATCTATACTTTTTGACCTACTAACATAATTAAGCTTTACTTCAAAACTAAAATCATATGATTTCCCAGGCATTAACATATATATCGGCAAAAATCAACTCGGCATTTTTTACTCCAGGCGGAAGTCCAAGGGTGATTTTGGGAAATATTGCCACGTTGAATGATGCCGGAGTCGCCGAAAGCAATGTGTTGTTATCGCTTATAAATATTGAAGAAGAGGTTCTTCGGAGGGATCCTGAAAATTACTTTAAACGTGATCCTTCCATCGTTTATAAGAATCCCCCAATACACTTTAACACCACAATTGCATTTGGGGCATACCTGCCAAACCAGAATAATTTAGGCACCAATTACGAAGGCTCCATCGCCAAAATCCAGAAAGTGCTAGGATTTTTCCAACGCCAGAATGTTTTTGAACGAACAAACTTTCCTGATCTCCCAAACGGCATTGAAAAGCTGAATTTCGAACTGGTAAACCTGAACCTGGAGCAGCTTCATCATCTATGGTCGATGCTGGGTGGGAAGTACATTCCCTCAGTTGTATATAAAATGCGTATGGTGGCCATTGACGAAGCACTTGAAAGCGCTGAAGCACCATGGATCACACAAATCATTATTGACGATAAAATCAAATTTCAGCAATGATAGTCACGAATTATACGAAATTGTTCAGCATTGAGTTCCTGCACGATTTTTACAGGGATAGTGCGGATGCTTTCCGGGATAATAAGCTCCGGAATGAGATATTGCAGGATATCAACATAAAGCCTGATGAGGCTACGCTAAAAACCATGAATGGCTATCGTATAAAATCTAAGTTGCAGAAAAATAAGATGATTTGTTTTGTTCAGACTATTGCATTGATTGATACAACCGGAGGCAGCCCAAAAGTCAACGTTATAAATAAACCGATGGTCACTTTTAATGAGAATACAATCCTCACTTTCAAAATCTTTATTAATTCAGCCCGGTTTTTAAACAACTCAAACTTAAGGCGATTTGATTCTAAAGATAAAATTCTGAAGTTCGGCAATGACAGTGGGAATAAACGTGATGCGATGCTTTCTTTATCTCAAAAAATCCCTGCATATAAAACTTCCGATACATACAAGACAGGAATGATTGTAACCAATACCGGCAATTTATCCTTCGAAGCCATCAAAGACAGCGATCCTGCTCATATTCAAAACACAACAAAAATCCAGTTCTGGAGCCATATTACCGATTTTGTACAGTACGTAAACCAGGCTGACCTGGTGAATGATACAAACGGGGAAAAGTGTTTCGGACTGATCAAGATTTCGTTTAAAAAGAACCTGACAAACGATTTCAGCCTGCTCAAAAAAAGCAGTACTGCAGCTCAAAACAATCTAATACTGGGCAAAGAATACATAATCCATTTCAAAACAAATGCAGCCAATTGAAAATGAATGAACTAACATAAAATCACGATACAAATCTATAATTAATTTAACCTTAAACGCTATGTCACAAATAAATGAAACTGCAATCAGAACTCCCGGTGTATATACTACGGAGATTCCAACCTTACCACCTTCGGTAGCGCAGGTATCAACTGCTGTTCCTGCATTTATCGGGTATACAGCATCAGCCTTTAACGAAATCGGGGATTCGCTGACCAATGTTCCGACAAAAATTTTCTCACTGAAAGAGTATGAGCAATACTTTGGTTTAGCAGAAAACGAAACCGGGATCAGCGTTAATGTTGCCATAACCACTGACCCGATTACAAATGCTGTAACATCTATGACCGGGCAAGCAGTGATAGCAAGTCCTTCGACACATAATATGTACTACAGCCTTCGTCATTATTTCGAAAATGGTGGCGGACCATGTTATATTGTTTCCGTAGGACCTACAACTAATGCCATTGATGCAGCTGAGTTACAACTTGGACTAACAGCATTGGAAGCCTGGGATGAACCAACCCTCATTTTATTCCCGGAAGGACAAGGATTAGCTGAGGCAGCTTATTACGGACTAATCAGCCAGGCTATTGATCAGTGTGCTTTGTTGCAGGACAGGTTCACTTTTGTAGATGTACATCATACCTTACCTTTGGCAGCCACACCTAATACGACCACAACTATTGCAAACTTCAGGACTGCATTTGCCAGAACCACAGATCTGAATTACGCCGCTGCCTATTATCCGAATTTGAGGACAACCTTCAATTTCAGATATCAGCAGGCAGATGTTGATGTGGTTATTACAACCAATGGCGGAGCACCTGCTACTTCTACACTCGATTCAATAAGAACTACGCAGACAGCAGTTTACAATTTGTGCATCGACAGGATCAAAACTCAATTAAGTCCAACACTTCCACCATCGCCGGCTATGGCAGGTGTTTTCGCCAAAGTGGATGGATCGAGAGGTGTTTGGAAAGCTCCTGCAAATGTTTCAATAAATTCTGTTTTCGAAACAACAGATTTTATAACCGATGCTGAACAAGGTGATATGAATATGGATGCCGGCTCAGGGAAATCAGTGAATGCCATACGCGCATTTAACGGCAAGGGAATCCTGGTTTGGGGCGCCCGTACTTTGGATGGGAACAGCAACGAATGGCGCTACATTTCGGTCAGAAGGTTTTTCATTATGGTTGAAGAGTCCGCTAAAAAAGCAACCTTCCCGTTTGTGTTCGAACCGAACGATGCCAATACCTGGGTAAAAATCAGGGCCATGCTCGAAAACTACCTGACATTGCTTTGGCGTCAAGGCGCTTTGGCTGGTGCAAAACCGGAACAAGCATTCTTTGTAAAATGCGGACTTGGACAAACCATGACAGCACAGGATATCCTCGAAGGAAGATTAATCGTTGAAATCGGCATGGCAGCAGTTCGCCCGGCTGAATTTATCATTCTTCGTTTCATGCATAAACTGCAGGAATCCTGATCATGATTTTTATTTAACATATTAGTAATCAATAATCTAAAAACAAAATACAATGGCAAATTATCCAATTCCAAAATTTCATTTCCAGGTTGAATGGGGTGGTGCTAAAATTGGTTTCACCGAAGTAACCGGACTCGAGGTTTCTACTGAAGTTATCGAATACCGGGATGGAGCAAGCCCTGAATATCATAAAATCAAGATGCCGGGAATGCAGAAGTTTTCGAACATCACTATGAAACGGGGCACGTTTAAAGGCGATAATGATTATTTCAAATGGTGGAACACTGTTGCTCTAAATACCATCGAACGACGTGATGTTATTGTCTCTTTACTCAACGAAAGTCATGAACCGGTTGTGGTCTGGAAAATTAAAAATGCCTGGCCTGTTAAAGTTCAGTCGACCGACCTGAAAGCCGATGGTAACGAGGTTGCAATTGAGACTATTGAACTTGCTCACGAAGGATTAGTCATTCAAAACGAAGGATAATGTTCGATTACCCACCAGTAGGATTTCATTTTTTAGTTACGTTTCAGCTTTTCCCGCAAACGCCGAACGATTTCCGCTTCCAGGAAGTCAGCGGGCTGGATGTGGAAATGGAAATGGACACGTTTGTTGAAGGAGGGCAAAACAGGTTTACCTGGAAATTGCCCAAGCGTGCCAAATACAGCGATATTGTTTTGAAACGTGGACTGTTTATGGGTTCAGGCATTATACTCTGGTGCCAGAATGCGTTTGAAAATTTCGTTTTTGAACCTGTTAACATTACCGTTTCCTTGCTTAACAGCGATCATGTTCCGTTGCAGGCGTGGTATGTGGTGAATGCCATTCCTAAAAAATGGAGCATCAGCAACTTTAACGCGCAGGAAAACTCGGTAGTAGTTGAATCCATCACGCTTAGCTACCAGTTTTTCAACGTGATAAGTGTCGAAAGCCTGGCCAGTGGAGCATTTTCAGCGGCAGCAAGTATCTCAATTTAAAAATAATGCTTATCTCATTTAAACAGGTTGAAGAAGTGTTTAGTAACGAAGTCTATAAAATGATTTAAGAACAAGGATTAACGATTTTTTATTTAAGATGTAGCCTATAAAATTGGTTAGCAAAGAAATCAAAAATCGTTAATCAGCATTCCTTGTTCTTAAATCCCCAAAAATCTAATTTGACCTTAGGATATAAACAATTTAAAATCAAACGTATGCCAATCGAAATCAAGGAACTACTCATCAGGGCAGCCGTTTCAAACGGAAATCCTCAGCAGCCGAATTCTGTTTCTTCAACGTCAGATATCCTGAGGCTGAAAAAGCAAATCACAAAAGAGGTTACTGAAAGTGTTTTAAAAACGTTGAAACAAAAAAGCGAACGATGATAAGCAGCGGATTCGGGAAACATGAAAAACTGAAAATTCAGTCGTATTCCGACAAAGGATTTGCGAATCCTGTCGGTACTGCGTTTGAAGTGACCATCAATCCTGAAACATACACCACCCGGCACCGGATTGAATTTTCGGACACACAAGCTCCGGGCACTTCTATGCCCATTCTGAAGTTCAATAAGATCATGGCCCAGGAAATCACTTTTGATTTCCTGTTCGACAGTACCGGTGTAATCAGGGATGCAGATCCATTGAGTTTAGGCATTGCTAATCCTCTTGCCAAACCAAAATCGGTTGCCGATGAAATTGATGCTTTCCGCAAAAATATCATTGAATACAAGAAAGACATTCACCGGCCCTATTTCTTGAAAATCCACTGGGGAACGCTGCTTTTCAAATGTGTGCTTACCAACCTGGATATTGAATACAAGCTATTCAAATCCGACGGAACGCCTATTCGCGCTATTGCAAAATGCACGTTTAAAGGAACCATTGAAGAGGATTTGCGCAAAGCGCTTGAAAACAAGCAAAGTCCTGATGTAACTCACGAACGCCTGGTTAAATCAGGCGACAAGCTTTCGCTGATGACACATAAGATTTACAAGCAGCAAAGGTACTTGTTGCCTGTGGCAAGCTTTAATCAACTGGATGGATTCCGGAATGTGAAGACCGGAACAAAAATCTATTTCCCACCTGTAGAAAAATAAAAAATGCCTGAAACTACAAACAGCTCTAACAACGAAATCGGCGGTCTGGTAACTTATTCCTTGCTGGTTGACGGAAATCCGGTTTCGGAAGCGATAGAAATTGTGAGCATAGCCGTTCACCAGGAGATAAATGTAATTACCAGGGCTACAGTTGTAATTGTGGATGGCGATCCGGAAACGGAAGATTTTCAGGTAAGCAGCAGCAACCAGTTTTTACCGGGAAAGCGTATTGAAATCAGTTTGGGCTACGATTCTACGAATGTAAAAGTCTTTAAGGGAATTATAATTTCCAATTCGCAGAAAGCTTCTGATGACGCTACTTTGCTGACAGTTGAATGTAAGGATGAAGCAGTGAAAATGACGCTTGATAAAAGCAGCAAACATCATGTTAACCTATCTGCTTCAGATATTGCTGAAACCCTTTTAGGAAAGTATGGAATCTCAAACCTGGATATAACATCTTCGGAAATAACGCATAAGCAACTCGTGCAGTTCAACAGCAGCGACTGGGATTTTATGATCAGTAAACTGGATGCGGTCGGGCTGATGTGTATTTTAAATAACGGTGAAACTAAAATAAAAAAGATTGCTGCAGGAACCGATAGTACCAGCCTGGCCGAGTTTGAATATGGCGATAACATCCTTGATTTTGATGGTGAGATAGATGCCCATGTACAATCCGAAAATGTGAAAGTGCTTTCGTGGAATTATACTACCCAGGAATTGGAAGATGATGAAGTTGCCTTAAACCTCAGCAACGCTTCTGGCGTAACTACCGACGAATTAGGCACCGGACAGACAACCACCATACGTGCCAGTGGCAAGAAAGAAGCTACAGAACAAAGCGCTTTAGCCAAGACTAAAAAAATCCGTGAAGTTTTATCAAAAATAAAGGGAAGTCTGAAATTCCCGGGTCGTGTTGCGCAACCCGTGTTGGCAGGCGATTTCGTAAAACTGAAAGGATTGGGTACAAACTTCAACGGATCCGTATTTGTTTCAGCCATTGATCATGAATACAGTGATGGCGACTGGACAACCACCGCCACGCTGGGCTGGGATGAGAAATATTTTTCCGAGCAGGTAAATCCGCTGAGTGAAACAGCACCCAGCGGTGAATTAAGTGCCGTTCAAGGTTTGCAAACCGGCATCGTCACCGATATTATTGATGCGGATGGCGATTTCAGAATCAAATTACGGCTGCCTTTAGTCGACAATCAGGAGGAAGGTGTTTATGCCCGACTTGCAACAATGGATGCCGGGAACAAACGAGGCACTTTCTTTATGCCCGAAATCAGCGACGAAGTTGTGGTTGGTTTTATGAATAACGATCCGAACCAGCCGGTAATTCTGGGAATGCTTCACAGCAGCAAGAATTCAGCACCTCTTGATCCGGAAAATGCTAACGACAAAAAAGGCTATGTTTCCCGTTCCGAAATCAAAATAATTATCGACGACGGCGAAAAGAGCATAACTATTGAAACGCCGGGCGGTAATGTATTCTCAATGAACGATACGGAGAACAAAATTTCGCTTAAAGATTCCAATGGAAATAAAATCACCATGGAATCATCAGGAATCACAATTGAATCTGCTTCAGCACTGACTTTAAAAGCAGGCTCCACACTTTCTATTTCGGCTCCTCAATTTTCTGCAAAAGCCGATGGGGAATTGAAACTTGAAGGCGGTGGCTCGACCACTGTAAGTAGCAGCGGAGCTATGACAATTAAAGGGAGTGTGGTGAGTATAAACTGATGATGCAAAATATGGATACGATGTTACATTCTGGAAGACCCAAATTCTAAGACCCAAATTCCAAATTCCAAGACCCCAGCCTGCAGCGGGCAGGCAAATTCCAAGTGGAAATAAAAAGTGGGTAAAATATCTTGGATCTTGGAATTTGAGATTTGGGACTTTGTTCTTATAACGAATATGAAAATCAAATAATTAACACGAACAAGACATGCCATTCGCCGCCCGTGTATCCGATATGCACCTATGTCCCATGATAACAGGAACTGTTCCTCATGTGGGTGGTCCGGTTTTACCAGCCGGTTGTCCAACGGTTTTGATTGGTGGTTTACCGGCAGCTCGTGTCGGCGATATGTGTACCTGCACCGGTCCACCGGATACTATTGCCGCCGGTTCGGGCACAGTAATGATCGGAGGTTCACCTGCAGCCCGGATGGGTGACAGCACAGCGCATGGAGGAGTTATAATACTTGGTTGCCCGACTGTAAATATTGGAGGATAAGAGATGACAAAAATTATCAAATCATTTTTGGGCACAGGCTGGGGATTTCCGCCGGCATTCAGCAACAAATCATCCGATGTCGGAATGCTGAGTGATGTGGATGATATTGAAAGCAGCCTCGAAATTTTATTGACAACCCGACCCGGCGAACGTGTGATGCGTCCCGATTATGGCTGCAACCTCGATGAACTGGTTTTTGAACCATTGACCACAACTTTTAAAACCTATATCAAGGACCTGATTTCAACAGCTATTCTCTATTACGAACCACGTATTGAAGTGAACAGCATCGACCTGGATGATACCGGCGAACTGGAAGGACGGATTCTGATTGTTATCGATTACACAGTGAGTGCAACCAACACCCGGTTCAACTTTGTTTACCCGTTCTATAAAAATGAAGCGACTGATTTGAAATGAAGATCAATAATAGTGAGGAATTGAAAAGTATGGTTCTATCAAAGGAAAATATCGAAAATCTCTTGTGCTTAGTGCAGAGTGCACAGTGCTCAGAGATTATAATACTGACAATTACAGATCAAAAAATACGCATAAATGATACCGAGCACAATGCACTAAGCACTCTGCACTATGCACAATGCACTATAAACCATCAGTATTAACGAATTGAATTCATAAATTTTTAAAACCGAGTAACCATGGCATGCACTGACAGAAATCCGCTAAACAGAGAAGGCACAAGCCAGCTTAACCGCGTGCTTGCAGCGCTTGACGTGCATTACGCTGATGTGGACGAACGCAATTCCGCCGATTTGATCCTGTTTGCAAAACGCTATGCAGCCTACCTTAATTATTACAACGAAAGCAATGCCCCCGACGGAAACTGGCAGCCACTGATGATGATGGATGTGAGCGTAACCCTTGCCACGCTTGCCAATATAAATGTAAAACGAATCAGTGATTATAAAAAACTGCTTTATAAAAATATCGCACTTGCCGGAAATTCAGTTCAACCTTTGAGAGATAACAAAGCAAAGCAACAGTTGAAATTTCTATTTGATACCCTGTTCTCGCTCGTGAAAATCATTGATGAACAACTGCTTTTATTGCCTGATGAAGAATACAAAAAAACTATAGAAGACATTATAAAAATCAGGCTGAAACTGAACCTGGCCAACCTTGAGGCAAAGTTTTTCCAGGATTTTACCTCCGCGGGATTGCTTGATTACAGTGTTACTGAATTAGATAGCAATGCTCCGTTTGAAGTGACAAGCGATAAGAATTTCAATATCTTACAGTTGTCAGATATTTGGAAACCAGCAGTTCCGGATTTAAGCATCACCATTCCTCCACTTGCAGTTGATTACGAAAAGATAGTTTATATCATCAATCATAACCTTTTCAACAGCACCATTGATTCCTTATTGAAAGGAGTTACTTCCATTGCTTCGAGGGCAAAGGAATTATTTGAAAAAACACTGGTCGATTTCCCGGATCATACACCTCATTACGGACTGTTCCTAACATTTACCAGGCTTTTCAAAGTAGTACAGGAAGATTTAAATCACTACACACAGCGCCATCTTGATTTTTATTTCAAAGATGTATTGCAGCTTAAGAATAAAAATCCGCTGCCAGATACGGCGCACCTGACTTTCGAATTGCAGAAAACAATTCAGCAGCAATTGCTTAAAAAAGGCATCCTTTTTAAAGGCGGGAAAGATATTCTTGGCAAAGAAATCAGTTATGCGCTCACTGAAGATGTTGTTCTGAATAAAGCAACGGTTGCTAAAATTCATTCGCAGCAAATCGACTTAGCGAATAACAAACCTCTGAAAGCATTTCCCATTGCGAACTCAGAAGATGGTGAAGGTGCAAAATTAATTTCAGCCGATAAAAGCTGGTTCACTTTTGGAAATCCAAAAAGCAAAAAAACAGCGAAAACCGGCTTTGCCATTGCGTCAAACATATTGTTTTTAAATGAAGGTAGCCGAACCATAGTGGTGAGTGTAACTTTCGAAAACAGCATTCCGGGATTAAAATCCAAAAAAAGAAAAAAAATATCCTGCTTTGAAGCTTCACTGACAGGTAAAAAGGATTGGCTTGATAAAAATGTAACGGCAGCTTACGATGATATCAATAAACGGTTATTGTTTGGAATTTCAATCACACCAAACGATCCGGCTATCGTTCCTTATTCAGAGAAAATCCACAAGTTAAACTTTGAAACCGATCTTCCGCTTCTTACCATTTACCTGAACCAGGATGCACCGAATACCATTCCCTATTCCGTTTTGTGCAGACAGAAAATTGCTAAAGTTGATATTTCAGTTAATGTTTCGGGTGTCAAAGATTTAATACTTAGCAGCGATATCGGTTCCATCGATGCGTCAAAACCATTCAAACCTTTCGGTGATTTTCCACCTGCAAATGCTGGTTTCATTATCGGAAGCAAGGAAATATTTCAGAAGAAAATCTCAGAACTATCCTTTGGTTTTACTGGAACCAATCCATTCAGCCCTTCTACTTTTTATCTTGATGAAGCAAAGTGGAAAACCTTTACAAACCTCTCAGGAACAACAATTTCAGGTATTGACATTCAGCCCACAGCCATCGATTTTACTCCTAACGAGAACCTGAAAGCCACCACGCTGAATGGGTTTATAAAACTTACAAATAAAACAAGTAAATCCATTGAAACGTACCTAGCCAGGGTAAAAACAGCATTAGACGGAACTAAACTAGATCTGGTTGATGTAGCCAAACCCTTGCAATATAAAATGACTTTTGGTCAGCCCGCAGCGCCCGAAGAAATCAAAATCAGTGATTTTTCAATTGGCTATAAAGCAACTTCTTCAATTGATTTTACAAAGCTGCAGACCGAAACCGGCAATAATCTTTTCTATCACCTCACTCCTTTCGGGTATGCCGGCGTTTTTAATGATGGAACTCCCGCTAATACCCAGGCCGAGAAAACTGAAAAATTTACTTTAGTTGCTGATCTGATTTATAACGGCGAATTGTTTGTTGGATTTCAAGATGCTGAGTCTGACACAGTTCTTTCAGTGTTATTTCAGGTTGCCGATGGCAGTTCGAATCCATTGAAAAATATGGCGCCGCTTTCGTGGTTTTATCTTACAAATAATGAATGGATACAATTTGAAAACCGCAATGTAATTGATCGCACCAATAATTTCACTCAATCCGGGATTGTAACTTTTACACTTCCGGCTGAAATCAGCAATCAAAATACTCTGCTTGAAAAAGGGAATCATTGGATTAAAGCTGTAGTAGAAAAAGATATTGATGCGGTTTGTAATCTTATTTTAATCCAGGCACAGGCAGCGAGTGTTGAATTGGTCCAGGATGAAGCCAGCCAGGTGGAATTCAGGCAAAAAATAGCGGCCAAAACCATTTCAAAGCTTGTCGAAAATATCCCTGCTGTAAAAACCATAACTCAGCCTTTTGATAGTTTCAACGGCCGGACCCGTGAAAGCGATGAGCATTATTATGTAAGAGTCAGTGAACGTTTGCGGCATAAGCAACGGGCCATTACCATCTGGGATTATGAGCATATCCTGCTTGAGCAATTCCCGCAGCTCTACAAGGTTAAATGCCTGAATCATTCCGGGTTTTATGATGATAAAGGTACAAACGTATTTTGCGAAAATCTGCCGGGCCACGTGACTATTGTTCCGGTTCCCGATCTGAAAAACAACACGCATGCAAACTTGCTTAAACCCTATACGCCCATCGGATTGATCAATAATATCAATGAATACCTGAAGAAAATCACTTCGCCGTTTGCCAAACTTCATATTAACAACCCCCAGTTCGAAGAAGTTCGGCTGGAGTTTAAAGTTCAGTTTTACGATAACCTCGACGTAAGTTTTTATACCCAATTACTCAACGAGGAAATAGAAAAATTCCTTTGCCCCTGGGCTTACAGTTCAGAAGTTGAGATTCCTTTCGGTTCGAAAATCAGTAAAAGTGTATTGCTTAATTTTGTTGAGGAACGTCCTTACGTTGATTTTGTTACCTGTTTCGAATTGCATCACCTGTTACGCGATGGCGAAACGGTTCTTTTTGAGAAACACGATATTGAAGAGGCCGTGGCAACTACCTCGCGCTCCGTCCTGGTTTCTTATTTTGATGAATCCAGTGGCACAAGACATAGTATTAATTCACCTGCAACCTGCACCTGCTAATGGAAGAGTTCACATCCATACCGAAAACATTCACACCTGTCGCGAGCCAGGATTATGAATTCCTGCGCAGCGAAGGTCTGAAGCATATCGAAAACCTTTCGTCTGCTTTGTGGACGGACTATAACGCCCACGATCCTGGAATTACCACGCTTGAAGCTTTGTGTTACGCCATCACCGAACTGGGATACCGCAGCGGTTTTGATATGAAGGATTTCCTGCGAAAAGCTGATGGAAGTCTTGTGGATGGACAGGCGTTGTTTACCGCTAAAGAAATTCTGACCATCAATCCTCTGTCTATCAATGATTATCGGAAATTATTGGTTGACCTGGAAGGAATTCATAATGCGTGGCTGATTGCCGAAGATGTTATTTTAGATGAAAAGAAAAATAAACATGCCGTAAGTGAAGTCGAAATTTATGCCGATTGCGAAAAAGATGAACTGACTTATATCCCAAACCTTCAGCCGCTGTTTCTTTCTGGTCTCTATCGTGTCCTGCTGGATCTTGATTTTGATGACCGGTTTGGCGACCTGAACAATGGAGAAATTATCATCGGCAATCCTGATTCATCCGCATTTCACGAAGGCGAATTTGTTTTCCAGGTCAATCTTCCGGCCTGGAAAAATGCAGATTTCACTTTTGCATCAAATGCGCAAAATCCGTTAAACATTGACACACTGGTTATTCTGCAAAAAGAAAAGCAGTTTGAATTTACGATCAAACTTACAGATGCCAGCTCGATGGTATTTACGGTTTCCATTCCGCAGAAACCATCTTCCAAAGAAGTTACGCTTGCCGATGTTCAGCAAATGTATGACATAAGCGTTGCCGGCAAAAAAGAGAAGGTTGCTGAAATTTTTGAAAAATACTTTTTAAAAATCTCGAAATCAAAATCCATAGTTCAGTCAGCGGTTAAATTATTGAACGAACACCGTAATCTGTGCGAAGACTTTCTGGAAGTTACCACGATTGACGATGAAGAAATTGCCTTTTGCTTTGATGTGGATGTAAACCCGGGCGCCGATATCGAAAAAGTTCAGGCTGAGATATTCTTTGCCATCGAAAATTACCTGAATCCTACGGTTGATTTTTATTCGCTCAGTGAGTTACTGGATAAGAAAATTCCGGTCGATGAAATATTTACCGGACCAGTCTTGCAGCACGGATTTATTGATACAGACCAGCTGGAGCAAACGAATTTGCGAACCATTGTTCATGCTTCGGATGTGATCAATCTGCTTATGGATATTGAAGGTATGATGGCTATCCGCAATTTCCAGATGACGAAATACGATTCGGCAGGCAACGCAATGGACTGCTGTACTTCCCAGAAATGGTGCATTGAAATTTCGCCTCTGCACAAACCGGTTTTAAGCACCGATAAATCGAAGATCGTTTTATTTAAAAACCAATTCCCTTTCCTGGCGCAATATGCCGAAGTGCGCGATACAGTTTTGGTATTGCATGCCATCCGTTCGCGGGATAAGTTGAACGGCTTAACCCAGGATTTGCCGGTTCCCATGGGAAACATGCGCGATACCGAAAGCTACTGGCCTTTGCAATATGATTTCCCGCAAACTTATGGAATCGGAGTTTACGGTTTGCCTCCGGGTTCAACTCCGGAGCGCGTAGCACAGCAAAGACAGCTGAAAGCATACCTGATGTTTTACGAGCAATTGCTGGCTGACTTCTATTCGCAGCTAAGCCATGCACACCAGTTGTTTTCGATTGAAACCATCAAACAAACCTATTTTGCGCAGTTCTTAAAAGACATCAAAGATTTAGACCCGGTTTACAACAGCACCGGAATGTTCGGAAGCCTCGAAAATGTGCTTTCAAATCCGGATTCAACCACCGAGTTGAAAAATGGATGGCAAACCTTGTATGAAGATAAATTCACATTTGAAGACCGCCGGAACCGTTTCCTGGATCACCTGCTTTCGCGCTTTGCTGAATCGTTTAACGATTATGCACTGCTGATGTATCGTATAAATTACGAGGACAAAACCGAAGAGAAAATCAGTTTCAGCGATTTATCCAATTCAAAAAGCAATGTCCTGAAAAACTACCCGGTTATCAGCAGCGAACGGGGAAAAGCATTTAACTATTTACCGCAGAAAACGGATTATAGCATTGATACTACCCAGCTTTGGGACACAGGCAATGTTTCGGGACTCGAAAAGCGGATCAGTTTCCTGGCAGGCATCAGTGATTTTTCACGCAGGTTTTTGTATTGCATTCGAAACGAGAAAATTATTTGTAACGAGAAGCTGGTAAGCGAAAACGGTGAAGAAGTTTTGCATTGTTTCCATACTTTCTCCTTTACGTCCCGCGAAGGAATTAAACTGCTTTCACAGGAATATAGCTTAAAACAAGATGCGCTGAATGCTCAGATTGAAGCTATTGAAAAAGCTTCTGATAGCGATGACTATCTTTTTGACGAAACCACATTGAAACTCCTGGTTATAGGAAATAGCAACCAGGTACTTCTTGAAAGTGAGCAGCCCATTACTGACAAGCCATCAGCTATGGCAATTGCGGCAACATTAGCCGCAGAGTTTGCCAAGGAATGCAGCAATCCCGTTGGATTACACCTGGTCGAGCATATTTTACTCCGGCCAAGGAATACAACTTTCGATCCTTTCCAGGTTTGTTTGCATGGTTGCGATTGCCTGTGTGAGCTTGACCCGTATACGTTCCGGGCTTCAATTGTGTTGCCTTACGACGCAGGGCATTTCGATAATATGAATTTCAGGAAATACTTTGAAGAGAAAATCCGCGAAGAAGCACCGGCACATATCATGCTGAAAATATGCTGGTTAAACAACGACCTGATGCGGCAATTTGAAGTTGCGTATAAAAACTGGATTGAAAAACTGGCGATCTATTCTTCGGAACATTCCGCCGCCAACACCACTGATTTTAAAATTGCAAATAATAAAATGATCGAACTGCTTGCGTCACTGCACAGCGAATACCCGGAAGCCAACCTGCACGACTGCGCCGAAAGCAAAGAAGGCAGCAATACAGTGATGCTTGGAAAAACAGTTTTAGGAACCTTTAAAAGCTAATTGAAATGAATACAGCAAAATCATACCCGGTATTTGAAGCCGACCAGGTGCTCACCAACAGGCACCTCAACGACATGTTCAATTATCTTGAACAACACGATCGGTTAACACGCATCAAGCTGATTGGCAGCGGCATTGTATGCGGGCTCGATGTTTCATTTCAGGAGAAAGATTCCATATCGGTTTCGAAAGGTTGCGGGCTAACTTCACAGGGCTACCTCATCACTTTCTGCGATACAAAGTTCACTCATTTTATTCCCTATAACACGCAAAATTTCCCCGCGGATTTGCTCTTTATCAGGCAATGCGAAGATGATGTTTCCAATCCAAAACCATTTTACAAAGATGAGTTCAAAGATGGCATTTATCAGCTTCTGACCGCTGCACAGTTTGCGGATTTAAAAGAGGGTGAAAAACTCAATGCAGTTGCATTTTCAGATAATTCAAAAGTTGATTTAAAGAAATATGCCGTAGTTCTTTTCCTGGAAACAGAGGAAGAAAACCTGAAGAACTGCGATACCAATGACTGCAACGATAAAGGCAGCCAGATGGATTTTGAAATAAAAGCCTTGCTGGTAGAAAAAGCAATCCTTGATAAACTGGAAAAGCAACAGCAAGTAACCGTTCCTGTTGGAAAACCAACGGTAACCCCCGATCTGCACCATGTTGAATTAAAAAGATACAACGTTCCGGTTCAGGATCTGAAATCGGCCGATGAAGTGTTACAGGCTTTTGCATCCCTTGTTGACGATGCCAAATTGCGAAGCATTTCCGAAGTGTTGAATTATTGCTTTATACATTATTATTACCTGCTCGAAGAGGAAACTTTTAATCCTTTCGAAGATGTTTTTGAGCAGTTTAAAAAACTACGGGACGAAATTCTGAAAAACAACCCTATTCTCATCCAGTATTTCTACGATTTTATTGATGATGTACTGAAAGCCTATTATGAATTTAAGCATAAGGTTTTCGAAGTAAGCACTTCATGCTGCGGCGACGAAATGAATTTCCCGCTGCACCTTATGCTTGGCGAAGCTACTGCAAACACTTCAACAGAAGTTCAGGATGCTTACCGCGAATATTTTATCTATTCACCGCTTTTCAATGATCAGAAAGATAAACTGGCCGAAGTCCGCCTGCTTTTTGCTCGTCTTAGGCTACTGATTACTGAAGTTGATTTTAACACCATCACAGATTTTGAAAAGCGTGTTGTAAAAGTTACTCCAAGCCGGTACGGGTTTGCGGATTTATCCGACCGATGCATCCCATACAATTACAATGTTATTGACCCAGGCAACGAATTATACCATTATTGGAATTACGATAAAACCAGGCGTGGCAACTACCGCTTTAACCTTGGATACAATGCAAATCAATACTGCTTTGCCGATAATGTGGTTCATCCTTTGTTATACGATATCGAACGCTTTGATTTTTTCAGGATCGAAGGGCATATCGGGAAAAACGTAACGAACGCCATCACCCTGGTAAAAACACTTCAGCAGGATAACAATCTGCCGTTTGATATTACGGCTTTAAGTGCTGATTATATCGGGGCTTTGGTGAGAGGTGAAGAGCCAAAATGCGTGATCCAGGACCTGGAAAGCGATTACCGCATGCTGATCGCTGAATTTATCTGCAAAGTGCATGATTCATTCTGTTTTGCGGCTAAACTTCCATTTGTAATACCCGACCGTATCCTGAATTTTACTGCGGCAAATTTTGCCAGGGCAACAGTTGCCGATACCACGGCAATCAAAGACACACTTGCCTTTAATCCTGTTATCCTCGAAAAAGTTGATCATCCATTTACTTCTGCACTGGTAAATCAATTCCAGGCTGTTAAGCAATATACCAAAGGAGATACACTCTTAAGTCTTTGTAATCCAGGCGCAAATACCATTGGCTCCGCTTACATTGCTATGAAAGGGAAATTTGTGAATCCTGTTTCAATTAATACGGATCAGCCTGTAACATCCATTCAGTTCCATGCCTTCGAATTTGTTGATGCAATTGAAAGCATCCTGGAACTGGTTATGAATAATGACCTGGCAGATGTGGATACGACCGAACTGAAAAGCCGCAACGATCGATTGGAAAAGGAGATCAGGGTACTCAGTACTTTTGCCGTTCTATTTTTGCAAACGCTCGAAAACAATGACCAATCGCATGTTGCTGACCTGGCCAGTGATTTATATCTCGATTTGCTGATTTTCAATTTAGAGACTCTTCTGAATTCATGTTTTGTTGAACAGGTTGAATCCATTAAAAGCGAATACAACCGGCGGATGGCACAGTACCGGCTGGCAAAGAATTTCAGCTTCTATTTTAAAAATCACGGTGGCATTGAGCACAAAGCCGGCGTTCCTCGTGGCGGAACCTTTATCCTGGTTTACCACGAAGAACGTAATAATCGTTTTATCGATAAAAATTCCCTGTTTGTAAATGCCGACCTCAGCAACCTGATGCTTTCCCATTTCCGCGACCTGATACAACCCGATGTGCCGCTTGATACGCTTACGTATCAGACAAAGCTGCTGCAAACATCCATCTTGTATAAAGATCCGGAATTGTATGTGAGGTTTAAAGATGTACTCACTAAATATGTTGATGACTGCAAGGATTTACCGGACGACAAGCGCAAAGAAATTACCGACATAATAAACCAGGAACCCAGGCCAAAACAATTTGAACTGACCGACGGAATGGTGATCGCCGACTTTTATATCCCGTACATGTGTTGCAGCGATTGTCCACCGATAGCGTATATATTACCGGAAAAGCCACAGGATACAACCGAAGTTCCGACCATAAAAATTGACAAAAACAGTTTCTGCAGCAACGACAAAACTGGTTTCCCCATAATTGTGACACCCAAAGGCGGCGTGGTTGCAGGATCAGGAATCAACGTTCAAACAGATGGAAGTTACATGTTTGTTCCTGCTATAGCCGGCGCAGGAATACATACATTAACGTATACCGCAAATGGAAAAACTGCCAGCGTACAGGTAGAAGTAATCCTGGCACCTGTTGCTAAATTTTCCTATGTTGTTCAGGTGAACGGCGCGGTTTCAATTCTGACTCTTACAAATGAAACAACCGGCCGGACAGCCCAAACCACCTATGAATGGTTCCGCGACGGGAAATCATTTTCGAAGGATGAAAACCCGGCACCGTTTGAATTTAAAACAGCCGGTCCTGTAAAAACAATAACATTAAATGTAACAAACGGAATCTGCCAGGATAGTCAGAAACAGGAAATAGTAATTCCTGCAGAGGATCCAACCATAAAAATAGATAAGGATAGTTTTTGTAATAATGACCAGGCCGTATATCCGATTTTAGTTACTCCGGCTGGTGGCAAAGTGAGTGGTGATGGGGTTAACACAAATGCTGACGGAACATCCGTTTTTATTCCTACAACTGTAAAAACTCCTGGCCAGGTTGTTCTTACCTATACAGCAAATGGCAAGTCAGCATCAACAACAATTGTTGTATTTGAAACGCCAGTCGCCCAGTTCAGCGTTGAAACCAAAACTGATGGTGGAGAAATGACCGTTGGTTTCAAAAATGAATCCACAGGAATTAGCGATACAACCAAATATGAATGGTTAATGGATGGCAACGTGTTTTCCGAAAAACGCGACCCGGACCCAATTGTTTTCAAAACTGACACACTTCCACATACCATCCTTCTGAGAGAAACAAATGGACAATGCCCATCCGAATTCAGCAAGGTGGTTAACCTGGAAATTGAAAACAGGAGCATTTCGATGTGTAGCAATCTGAAGAAGTTCTCACTTGAACCAAATTTAACACCTACAGATACTGTAAAAGTGTTAAGCAATGATGGTATAAAAATGAGAGATGCAACCCTGGACTTAGCTCCTTCAGCCACCACCATAAATCAGACTACTGATTTCCATGTTTCATATATGATAAACGGGAAACAGTTTAATGTAACTATTACATTAATTGTAGTAGATGCCGGCTTTATGATGAAACTCTCGCACAACACTTCACCCATTGCTGTTTTCCCCACTTTCTTAACACTTACCGCAAAGGAAACCAATGCAGATAAATACAACTGGAATTTAACCGTTGCGGATGGAAGAGTCCTGAACTTTACAACGAGGGAAGTGGTATTCAACTATCAGCAGAACGACGTTTTCCCGGGTTCTCAGGTAACAATTAACTTAATAGTTAGTAAAACAGACCAATCAGGAAATGCCTGTGAGAACTCAGCGCAGTTTATTTTAAACGATTCCATTTTCAATAAACATATGAACGCGGGCGAATTTGACAACCTTACCACAGCATAATGCGGGCAGATAACCACCATATTATAAAAAAACAAACTATCGAGATCAGTTTTGAAAACCCTGGTGACTCTTTTGGTGTGCAAAACCTGGTGACAGAAATGTTTTATGAACAACTGCAGCCCCGTATGGAGATTTTATTTGATGAAATATGCGGTGAAAATAGTCATATTAAAATTGATAAGCTCGAAATTGACTGCGGTGTGCTGGATGCAAAAAACTGGGAGCAACAATTTAAAGAACAAACCATCCTTAAGCTTAAAGATGAATTAATTGAGATAGAAAAAGAGAAAATTGATCCTGAAAAGATTGAAGAAACAGAAGCAGAGGAAGCCTTTTTCTTTTTCCTCGAAAATGGATTCATGCCATGGAATAAACGTTTTGATTCTCTTGCCGAACTGGAGCAATTGCTTCGCATTAACGAAAAAATGATTGCCCAGCTTAAAAAGCTGATCGCTCAGAAATCAAAAACCGCCGATCGCCTCGTATGGCAGTTTTCGAAAAATTTTACTTCACGCATTATCGCTGAAATAACCAAAGACAGGGAAAATGCCCTGACTGAAATTTTCGCACTTCTCAAAAAATTAAACCTTTTTCATACCGGTAAATTAACAGATGCCCTTACCTACAAACATATTGACAATCATATCGTCGATGCAGCCATCCTGAACCTGTTTGCTTCGGATAAGGACAAGACTAAAGTGGAACAGTTTTTTAATTTTCTGCTCACAAAGGTTGAAGGGAATGAAGATCTGAAGACGGAAATCAGGGAAATTGTTAATTACCTGAAAACCAATAAAAAAACCAGCCATTTGTTAGCTGATGCGGATAAAACGAAAACCGGAAATAATGGAAAGGGAAAGCACCCGGTACCTGCTAAAGATAAAAAAGGGAATGAAAATGATCTGTTGCCGGATGAAATTTATATTAAAAATGCCGGTCTCATTCTATTACATCCGTTTTTGGAAACACTGTTCGAACATCTTGGGCTGACCACCGAAAACAAATGGATAAACAGCATTGCTCAACAAAAAGCAGTGTTGGTTTCAGAGTTCCTGGTAACAGGTAATACTGAATTTGAAGAATTTAACCTGGTGCTCAACAAAATTCTGTGCGGTACTGATCCGGACGAAATAGTAGCCACCGGAATGCATTTAGAAAATGAAATAAAGGCGGAATGTGAACAACTGCTAAGGGAGGTTATAACCCATTGGAGCGTTTTAAAAAATACAAGCCCCGAAGGTTTGCGCGAAGCTTTTTTACAACGAAACGGCAAACTTTCGAAGGTTGATGATGGCTGGCTGCTTCAGGTTAAACAAAAAGCTATCGACACACTCTTAAATAACCTGCCATGGGGAATCGGAATTATAAAATTGCCCTGGATGAATGAAATGCTAGTTGTGGAATGGACTTAGAATCAGGTTTATAAATCAATATAGTAAAGAAATGCAAACACTGACTGTTTCCGAAAAAAGCAAAACTACTTCTGCTTCTTCATCCAAAAGCAGGCAGCAAGCTTTTTTTGCACCCGCCAGGATTCAGCCTAAACTCAGCATTGGCGCCGTTGATGATCCTTACGAACGTGAAGCCGATGCCATGGCAGACAGTGTGATGCGGATGCCCACTAATGGCGCTCAGCAAACTTTCTTTAAACCGGCTCCATCCATCATTCAGCGACAGGATGATCCAACAAAGACATTAACCGAAGGCGCTGGTGTGGTAAAGGACCAGCTTGAAAATAACCCGGGATTTGCGGATTGGAAAGATAAACAGACGGATGCATTAAAAAAGAAAGTCTGGGATGATCAGCCAACCGAATTAAAAGCGGGAATAATCGGATTCGGATTAAGCTCAGCAGGAATTTTAGGAACTGTATTTGCAACCGATCCGGGTTTCAGAGCCGATACCATAAAGCTGCTGAATGATAAGAATATAGCCCTGCCCCTCTCGCTTATTCCGTATCACGAGTATTTCCCGCTGTCTTCCTTTAAATATAAACTTCCATCAGGACAAGGCGCAGCGACTGGATTCAGCACTGAATTTGAGTTTAAACCCTACCTGGATCTGATGCACCAGAAATGGAGTTTTATTCCAAAAACTGATATTACTCTTGGAGTTGACACGGCTTATTCTCGATCCGGCGGATTTGGATTTAAAGGTGGTTCAATAAAAATAAAGTTTGGCGGCGGTATCATTAATCTCCAGGGATTTGTAAATCAAACCCTGCCTGTTACTCCCATGCTGGTAAGCGGGAATAATCCCGGCGAATCACCCATGTGGATCATGCGTACCTTACCAGGTCAGTTTGATGACCAGTTGCCAAAAGGCTCCGGAGTATTTCTCTCTGTTAATGTTTTACGATTGCCGGAATTGTGGAAAGGTGCTGATAAAAAAACGGATGTCCGGCGAAAAGTTGCTGTAAACAAAGAAGAAAACCTGCAACGAAAAGAATCCGGTACGAATGAATCCGGTGATACTTCATTGGTAGATCAAGCTCTGCAATCATCAGGTACTCCATTGGATAAAGGCACGAAATCATTTATGGAAGACCGGTTTGGTTACGATTTCAGTAATGTAAAAATCCATACGGGTTCATTGGCGGCAAAATCAGCGGGTTCAATCAATGCATTAGCATACACTAGCGGGAATAATATTGTTTTCAATAACGGGCAGTATTCTCCGGGTACCGGAAATGGTAAAAGATTATTGAGTCATGAGCTTACGCATGTTATACAACAAAACAAGAAAATGACTCCAAACAATGTTCAGCGTTTTTCAGATACTGATCATCATATTGTTGAAGAAGTGGCTTTAAAAGATGTATTTTCAGAAAAGGAAATCCAGTTTATCGAACAGGGTAATATGCAGCGCGACTACAGCCAACTTCCGTCGGCAGCCATCCCCCTATTGGTTGCGGGCAAAGGTTTTGGTGGATATAAACCTTATGAGCATTTCGACAACTTTATTTTTGATAAAGAAAAAAACCAATGGGTAAGTCACGCTGAATATGAAAAAATATGGGATGATAACACTAAAGACTGGGTGAAAAAAACTATGCCGGTCGCAAAGTCCAACAAACCGAAAACTACTCCATTGCAATATATTGAAAGTGAATTTGTCGCCGCTGTTGAAAAAGATAAGCCCGATTCAAATGCTTTCATCCATTTAGGAAATGCATTTCATACTATCGAAGATTTTTTTGCTCACTCCAATTTTATTGAATTAACTCAAGGTGATTATTCTTCAGGCAAAGAACTGACAACCCATGCGAGCGGTGTTCCGGGCCCTGGGTCGGAAGGATCTATTCTGGGTAATGTATCCGATCCGGTTTCTGCTGCATATTTCAGTAAACAATTCAAGGCTCAACAGGAGAAAGGTTCCGCATTATCGCATGGTGTTCTTGCCAAAGATTTTCACTCACATCGAAACCAGGCTTTGGCAACAACGCTTGCCGCTTTACTGATAAGGCAAACCGCGATCATGCTTAAAAATACTTTTGAGTTACAATCCAAAGATGAGAGAATAACATACGTTCGTGGCTCTATCCTTAAAATGCTGTCGGATCACCTTCGCCCACCATCCAAAGAAAATAAATGGTGGGAAAAAATGTTAGCCGACGACAACGGTCAAACCGGCAGAAAGTTAAAAGACCTGCAGGATAAAACACCGGTTACCGTAAATCAACTTCCCGGCAGCCCACTCCGAAGTTTCGAAGCTACAAAGTATTCATCTTGGAAAGCAATAGGATTGGGCACATCTGTATCGTTGCGATTAAAGGATAATAAGTTTTTTACAGCGGGTTACATGCTTTATGCACCTGGCATCGGGAAATTGCCGGATGATAAAATATTTGTGGCTCCACGTTCAGCCTGGGAACAGAATGATAAGCCCTCAATTATACTTGGGGCCCAGGTATCGGGTAGTTTTGATTTATCTGACTTATTTACTAAAAGAAAGTAATCCATGTTTACTACGACTTTTCCTTCCGGCAAGAAACAGCATAATGCTAACAACAAAGTTCACGGCCATTCCTTTTTTCAGCCTAAACTCACCATCAGCCCGCCCAACGATATTTTCGAACATGAAGCCGATGCCATGGCAGATAAGGTTATGCGAATGACAGAGAGGCCGGAAGCGCAAAGTCATTTTTTTAATCCGGCCATTTCATCCGTACAACGAAAATGCGCAAAATGTGAGAAAGAAGAAAAAGTTCAGAAGAAAAGTCAGGTAGTTGGAACTCCGGGAATGGAAGCACCAGCTAGTGTTCACGATGTAATTAATTCGGGCGGACAAACACTTGATACCGGTACAAGAAAGTTTTTCGAGCCACGATTTGGCCGGGACTTCTCACAGGTTAAGATTCATACCGATTCGGCAGCAGCAAAATCAGCTCAAAATATAAATGCTCACGCTTATACAACCGGGAATAATATTGTATTTAACCAAAATCAATATTCGCCTGGAACGGATGGAGGTAAACGATTACTTGCTCATGAGCTTACCCATGTGCTACAGCAGGGCAATAGCCAGAATGCCATTCAACGCGATGTGATTACTATGCCCGCAGAAAATATAACCGTTGGAATGCCATCCGATCTCAGTTCATTAAGCACTCCGGCTGCTGGGGGTTCAATGTCAGTTGCCGCCGATCCGGCATTAATACAATTGAACAGCCAGTTGCCGGGTACACCATTACCTTTTACAACTGGCGGATGGGATGGAAACCGGATAGCAAACCTTCTGGGTCAATACGATCAGATTCCGGGAACCGACAGCGATGCCGTCCGATGTGTGCAATCCGTCGCTTTAATGAGTCATATTCTGATGGGGCCTGACGCGGCACGTTCATATTTATCGTCAATTTCGTTACAGGGAATGCTTACCGGCAGGTTTGGAACAAGAGAACGAACCGCAATGCGCGTGATTGATTTCGTTAAAGGCAGGATTCAAAGCCGGCAGGCTACTTTTGGCAATATGTACTGGGCCATGGAAGCTGTTCATGATTTGTTTTACAAGGATAACGCCGGAACACCGGCAGCTACGCCGGGGACCATGCGTGAACAAATAACGCCTTCGTTAGATCTTTCGCAACGAATGGTGAACGTAAACGTTTGGTGCAACAACAGCGCTGAATTATTAGCCCAGGCGGCGACATTGAATCCGGGTGAACAATTTATGCTGAATACATGGAGAGTCTCATTCAACTATTATTTTGATGAAGCCGGCGTCCCTACAACCCAGCAACGACTGACATATAATCAGGTTGATGAACAGAACAGGCCTCTGCGGACTGTTAGCATAAGAAGAATTGACGCAACCCGGAAGCCTGCAGCTTCGCAGATAGATCTTAACAGGGATCACAAAGGCGGGCACCAGATGCTGATTTATAAAGACGCGGCTGACAGTCACATTAAAATGTACGAACCTGAGCTAACCACCGGTGGCACCCACTTATTTGATCTTACAGCCGACCCGTCGGTAATCGCCACTTCACTGTTTAATGATCAGCCGGCTTTTGAATTATATAAATATGTACAACTTCTTGGGAAAATGGTTCCTGTTACCATGCCATAATCAGAATGTGGTCCGGATTACAAATCAACCGGTAATCTTATTTCCTCAACGATGTAATAGAAACAGATTCTGAAAACTTAGGCGGAGTTGCTGAAAATCCGATTTAAAGAGTAGGCATAAAGCGATTGCATATGTTGAATATTGTAGTTTTAGATGTGGTTATAGGGCTGGTTTTTATTTACCTGCTCTACAGCTTGCTCGTAACCATAATTCAGGAAATTATCGCAACCTGGTTTGGCTTCAGGGCTAAAATATTACAACGATCTATATTCAGAATGCTGGAGGATGAAAACAAATTTTCGTCCCGTGCTAAAAGCATTTTATATCTGTTTAAGAAATCGGGAAATGGAGGAGAATCTAATTCAACTTCGTACGAATTTTATAACCATCCTCTGATTAAGTTTCTTGGCGAAGGCAAACGCAACAGTAAACCCGCGTATATTAACAGAGAAACTTTCTCCAAAGTAATTATTGATCTGCTTCGTGGTGATGATGTGAAACCGGGAGACGATATAAAGTCTTTGATTCAGAAAGCAATTGATGAAAAGAAAACGCTTTGGGGGAAGGTTCCGATCAGTGACCAGACTTTAAGCTACCTTAAATCCCTGTGGGCTGACGCAGAAGGAGATACAGTCAGATTTAGAAGATATCTTGAGAACTGGTTTGATGAAACAATGGACAGGGCTTCGGGCTGGTATAAGAAAAATGTCCAGATTATTTTATTTATGATTGGATTCATATTATCCGTTGCATTTAATGTTGATACCATAAAAATTGTTGATAAATTAGAAAAGGACCCGGTGTTGAGGGAACAATTGATTCAACATGCCGATGCATATAGTAAGGCAAATCCCGATCTCGACAAGCAGATTTTCAATCAAAAAGTTGAATTTGATTCCATCAGGTCCCTTATTGAAAGAAAAAATTTACCCCAGGCCGGAATGGATAGTCTTCAAAAAAGAAAAGCGGAAGATTCAATCAATTTAGCAAAATCCCTTGCTTTCAAAGCGCAATCTGATACTTTGTTTAAGCGGGCAGAACTTCTTATAAAAAATGATATAAATGATGTACACCATTCGCTGGGTTTAGAGTGGGATACATATGAATGTAAGAGTTCATCACTTTTCATCTGTATATTAAAATCGCTGGCAGGCTGGATAATCACGGCACTTGCACTCTCTTTGGGCGCGCCGTTCTGGTTCGATCTGTTAAATAAACTTATGAAATTGCGGGGATCAGTAGCTACTCCTACTTCGGACGACAGAAATAAAAAACAAGGTTAGTGGTTGAACAGTCAGTTTTCGTGATGTTGCAACTGATTTGGGAATGCTTTTGATTTACTTAATTCAATATTTAATGAAACGAATCGCGATTTTTTGTGATGGCACCTGGAACACACCGTTGCCGCACGAACTATCTCACCGAAGGTAATCCTTTCGCGTGGTAACTGAAATTAAATAAATTCGCCTGATGAGCCGTAATTATAAATTCACCAGCTGGCACTGATTTGTCATCAGTGCTGGTACAATAATCAAAAACAGATTTCTGCGCTATATCCCGGAAGCCTCAGCCGTTAGCAATTAGCATAAATAACTATACACATAAAAACAAAATCGTGCCGACAATGAAAAAGAAAATAGTAATAATTCTTGCATTTGTTATGACATTCGCCCTTGGTTTCAGTTTTAAGTCAATCACAACGAAAAGCAGTAACAGTGAGCAATCAATAAGAAAAGTAACAGGCATTGGCGGCATTTTTTTTAAGTGTAAAGACCCAAAAAAAATGCAGGAATGGTATAAAACCAATCTTGGTCTGAATACGAATGAGTATGGAGCCGTTTTTGAATGGAGACAAGGGGCCGACACTACCCGGAAAGGATTTACTCAATGGAGCCCGTTTTCAGAAAAGACCAGGTATTTTGAGCCTTCAACCAAGGACTTTATGATTAATTACAGAGTAGAAAACATTGAAGAACTTGTCGGTCAGCTTCAGAAGAGTGGTGTACTGATTACAGATACAATTGAAACATTTGAATATGGAAAATTTGTCCACATCATGGACATAGAAGGCAACAAAATTGAATTATGGGAGCCTAACGATATAGAATTTGAAAAACTTGGTGAAACGATAGGCGCTAAGACTACAAAATAATCCTGGTAACGGCATACCGCTAACACCCTGAGTTCGCGTGGGTCTTATTTTCTGCCGCGTGCAACACAATAATAATTAAATTGACTTACAAATCCTTTGTCGTCATGAAGCGTGATCGAAAGCAAAAATTCCTGCGGCTGAGTGATCACTATGCTACAACTGCGTTCACAGGAACACAGTTTTGTAATCTCTTACTTTCCTTATCGCTAACCATTGTTGTTATTATAACATATTTTTTGTAACCTTTTTACATTTCTGTATTTTGATAAGTTAATCAACAATACGCTGATCAGAATCACAACTAAACCACTTATCTGCAATAGGCTCATATGTTCACCAGCGAAAAACACTCCCAACAAAACTGCAATTATAGGATTTACATAGGCATATGTGCTTACCTGCGTAGCTGACCGAACCTGTAATAACCATACATAGGCACTATATGCTGCTAGCGATCCCATAAGTATTAAATATAAAAGTGATAGCCATGATGCCGGAGTAACAAATTGCCATTCAAATCCCTGCCATTCATTCGATAAAAAGCCAGCGAGGAAAAATGCAGTTCCTGCTGCCAGCATCTGCCAGGCTGAACTTAAAGTAGTGGAACCGGAGGAATGATATTTTGTATAGAGCGATCCGCCTGCCCAACTTATAGTACCAATTAATAGAATAAACAATCCAATAATCTCATTATTATTAGTTGAAGTTATTGCCTCCACTGCTCTTTCACTGAACATTAATGTGACTCCGATGAAACCAAAAATCAATCCAAGGATAACAGAACGATCGGTTAGATTTTCTTTCCATTTAGGGATATCAAGTATTACAAACCAAAAAGGCGAAGAGGAAACAAGTACAGCTACTAATGAACTTGGAAGCGATTTCTCGGCCCATATCACCGCGCCCGTACCCACCAACAACAACATTAACCCACTGATAATGGCGGGCTTTATTTGTCGCCATGTGCCAATTCCTTCACCTTTCAGCAGACACCATCCTAACAATAATAGTCCGGCTGTAAAGAAACGAAAGGCGCCCAATATCATTGGCGGAATATGCTGAACAGCTTTCTGAATAAAAAAATAAGTTGACCCCCAAACCAAATAAACAGTTGCAAATGCAATAATTACCATTATTGTTGAAGCCTTCTTTGTAGGTATAGTCATTGGATTATTTTTTAGGGATAATCAATAATTGTTGTTCTTTTACAGTTTCTAAAACGATAGTTGTTTTGGTTGAAGCTATATTGGGTATCTTTTGTAACGAGTTCCGCATTAAATTCATAAGCGAAGCTGAATCTGCAGTCCGAATTTTAATCAGGAAACAATCTTCCCCGGCAATATGGTGTACTTCCTGTACTTCAGGAATTTTAGAAAGTGACTGTGCTGTTTCACTGCTACAAGTAAAACCTTCAGATGATCTGATAAAAATAAAAGCCAGTAGTTTTTGCTGTATAGCATCCGGATTAATTTGGGCAGTATATTTGAGAATGACTTTTTTCTGTTCAAGCTTTTTTACCCGCTCCAATATGGCGGAAGGAGCCATTTCTAATTCTCGTGCTAAGTTGGCATTTGAGATGCGGGCATTATCCTGCATAAGTTCCAGGATGCGTAAATCGGTACTATCCAATATAAATTCCATTGTTTTAGTTTTCTGCAAATCTATAGTATAAAGGAATATAATTCGCAATAATCATATATTTCCGAAGTATTATCTGGATATTAATTAATATTCAGTATTTGTGACAAATTATGATGTTTATCGGCAACAATCAAATTCATAAAGTCAAAAGATATAACAACTAACAAATTTCTTTGTGCAGATAAGTAAGCTTGACGACTAACTTACAGCAATATAGAGAAAGATGATGAGCTTTATCATTGACATTAACGATCAGTTAGAATTTTCGATGAAAACATTGTAAAAATGAATAACAGAAAGCTATCCGTGCTGAATATTGAAACCGGTTCGTGCGCGTCATATTTTCAGATGCGTGCGGTACAAATAATGACTTAACAAATTTACAAATCCTTTGTCCCCGAAAAGCGTGATTGAAAACAAAAATCCTTGCGGCTGAGAGGTGTGAGGATTTATAAATTTGAATTTAGTCATTGGAATTAATTTGGCAGGATATTATTTTGATGTGCTGGCATATATTACCACCTGAAGAAAAATTTCTATTTTGATTTTGATTTTGTTCTTTTGTCATGACACAAAAGAACCAAAAAGTCTAGACTTAATATAAATTTTACACATCTGTACACCTCGGTAAAGGCTCGCAAAACAAGGCTTGACACTTTGGGAACATCATCCTGAAAGTTCGTGAAGCTGGTGTTTTGCTACGCACATGCCCACGCGTTTTACCTTCGTCTACAGCTGTTGTAAAATTTCTATTAGGCCGGTCCATACACCCTGAAAATTGTGCTCATGAGCCAAACCCCTGCTTGCATCAGGCAAGGTTATTCCTCAATGTCGCCCTAAGAGTAAATTTTCTTAGAAGGGATCGGCATTAGAAAAATATGTTAGCGGTTCTTGACGGAGGTATGTGCGAATGGCATGTGCGTAGCAATACACAGCAACGACAAATTTCTGGATTTGTAAAAATCTTTCATGCCTTGTATTGCGAGAAGATACCTCCGGCATAGAAACGCAACATATTTTTCGAAAGCCTTGAATTTTTGTTACTTTTTGTTCAAGCAAAAAGTAAGAGAAAAAAATATTCAATCTGATATTAACAAAAACAATCAAATTTCTTTAAATCTCATAAATTAAAATTTGTTTCCAGCACATCAAAATAATATGTAGCCAATATAATAATCTTGAAACATTTAAAGAAAAATAGTATTACCTTTGCCAAAGTTTTAATAAGATTCTCTCCGGATTTTTTATACATAAATTAGATTTTCTACAAGCCGGTTATAGCACCAGGCAATAATAACACTGATTTCACAAGCCTTACTTCAAGTACATATTTTATCTATCCAGGCCTGCAATTCATTTAAGCAAAGCATACACAGTATGGAATACAACACCACCCGCGGCACCATGAAGATTTCGGAATATGGCCGGAATATTCAGAATATGATCCTTTACATTGCTTCGTTGCCCGATCGCGAACAGCGAAACCGGCTTACAAGCACCCTTGTAAATATCCTGGCCATTATGAATCCCGATATGCGCGACCAGGTTGATATTAAGCATAAGCTTTATGATCATGTTCACCTGATGTCGGATTTTACACTCGATATCGATTCGCCTTACCCGGTGCCACCACGCCCCGAAGAAGCTCCTGCTCCTGTCAGGGTTCCTTACACACAGGAAAACATTAAGCTCAGACCTTATGGTAAATACATGCAACGCATGATCGAAAAGGCTGTAACATACGAAGAAGGCGAAGAAAAAGACGAACTGGTAAAGACTATCGCAAATAACCTTAAAAAAATGTACCTCAACTGGAACCGCGATTCGGTTAACGATGAACTGATCCACGAACATCTAAGCCTGCTTTCGGGCACAAAACTTAAACTTCGCGACGACGATCGTCTTCACTCCACTACCGATATTCTGAAAGCCAATAAACAGGTTCTGGATAAACAAAAACAACCTTTCAAACGACGTAAATTTACCGGCAAGAAAAACGATAATAACGGCCGTAAAAAAAATTACGGTAAATAAACAAGAATTCTCCCGTGCATCGGGCAAAATTAAATACTGTGAGGGTTTTACTTCGTGTGAAGCCCTCTTTTTTTTAAAAACAAATCTTTTTCCTCTTTATTCGGTTGAAAGAGCATTTTTTATAATTTCGGCATTGATATTAACCTTATCCCATGAGTTCGTTCGAAATACAAGGTGGCCTTCAACTTAACGGAAATATTACTCCTCAAGGTGCTAAAAATGAAGCATTGCAGATACTCTGCGCTGTATTGCTTACAAAAGATCCCGTTACAATTCATAACATTCCGGATATCCTGGATGTAAATAAGCTGATCGATCTGCTACGTGCCATGGGAGTAATGGTCACTAAAATCAGTAATGGCTCTTACACTTTTAAAGCCGAAACCATTGACCTGGACTACCAGGAGACCGAAGAATTCAGGCACCAGGCTTCAAGCCTCCGCGGATCGGTAATGATACTCGGGCCTCTGCTTGCCCGCTTTGGCAAAGGAAGTATTCCTAAACCAGGTGGAGACAAAATCGGGCGCCGCCGCCTCGACACTCATTTTATAGGTTTACAAAAGCTTGGCGCTTCCTTCGACTTTGATTCAGTTAAAGGATTTACACGCGTAACTGCCGAAAAACTCACAGGGGCATATATGCTCCTCGACGAAGCTTCGGTAACCGGAACTGCTAATATCCTTATGGCAGCCATATTGGCCGAAGGAAAAACCACTATATTTAATGCAGCCTGTGAGCCTTATCTGGTGCAACTCAGCGAAATGCTTGTCCGCATGGGAGCTAAAATTGAAGGAATCGGTTCAAACCTGATAAAAATAGAAGGTGTTGAAAAATTAACAGGCACAACACATACGTTATTGCCTGATATGATTGAAGTGGGAAGTTTTATTGGCCTTGCTGCTATGACCCGCAGCGATATTACTATTTGCAATGTTAACTACCCGGCGCTTGGTATTATACCGGATGTGTTCAGGAAACTCGGCATTATAATCGAACACCAGGGCGACAATATTCATATCCCGGCACAGGATCATTATGAAGTGGAATCCTTTATGGATGGTGGCATTATGACCATTTCGGATGCACCATGGCCTGGTTTTACTCCCGACCTTATCAGTGTGATACTGGTTACTGCCATCCAGGCAAAAGGAAGTGTGCTGGTACACCAGAAGATGTTCGAGAGCAGGTTGTTTTTTGTCGATAAACTGATTGATATGGGAGCACAGATTATACTTTGTGATCCTCACCGTGCAACGGTTATCGGGCTTAACCATGAACACAGGCTCAAGGGAATACGCATGTCATCACCTGACATAAGAGCCGGTGTTGCGCTTTTAATCGCTGCACTTTCGGCAAAAGGTACTAGTATTATTGATAATATCGACCAGATCGACCGTGGCTATCAGAATATTGATGGACGGCTGAATGCGATAGGTGCACAGATCAGAAGGTTTTAATGCAGATGGAAAAATAGGACGATGAGAAAAGGAAATAATTTGTAGGCAAATCCTATTATTATTTTCTGATTGGTTCTGCCAAAATGGCCTCCCTTTCTGAATGGCAGATTATTTGATATAGGAAACTTACGTTTAAATGAACACATTCATCACTTTCACGGCTGATGAAGCATAAGTTATTTAAAACCACTGATAATCAGAATAATGAAAAATGTTTAATCGCATGAAGCAGAAAAAAAGCACCGAAAAAGTCGACAGTAAAAATGTTAGTGAAATCCCAACTGACAATATTGCAGAGTCAACCGATCAACCTTTGCCAGAACTGGAAGAAATTGCTGCAACGCCAAAAGTCTATACCGAAGAAGAATACCTGTTAAAAGTTAACGAGCTGAATGATAAATATCTGCGTCTGTATTCGGAATTCGACAATTTCCGTAAACGAACTTTGAAGGAAAAAATCGACCTGAGCCGGACTGCATCCGAAAATATAATTGTAGAATTACTTCCTATACTTGATGATTTCGACAGGGCTATTGCTTCGATGGCATCCACCGATAATATTGAAGCAATTAAGGAAGGTGAGCAGTTAATACATGCCAAAATGAAAGCCATTTTTGCATCAAAAGGCTTGCAGGAAATTAAAAGTATAGGCGAAGAATTTGATACTGATTTCCACGAAGCCATTACCAGTATTCCAGCACCCTCAGAAGAACTTAAAAATAAGGTAGTTGACGAAGTCCAAAAAGGATATACTCTTCATGATAAAGTAATCAGGTTTGCGAAAGTTATTACCGGGAGCTAATTGAACTTATTTGTACCCTCAGTATTAAAGTATCCACCTTCTTAGAAGGTGGACTTGAAAAGCCCCTATAAGGGGCCAAAGTCGAAAGTTTGTTGCTCTTCTAATCGTTCTTGCTTTTCTTGATACTGAACATACTTCTTGATTTTATCTTCGTCAAGCCCAATTGTGTCAACACAATATCCTCTAGCCCAAAAATGATTGCCCCAATATGGCTTTTTTTTCAATTGAGGATAACTTTTGAAAACTTTGATCGCAGTCTTCCCTTTCAAAATCCCCATTAGTTGGGAAATTGATATCTTTGGCGGAACACTTACAATCAAGTGAACATGGTCGATTTGAATATTCATTTCTATCAATTCACATGATTTCCATTCCAACAAAGCATGGATATCTTTGGTCAACAATTCCTTAACCAAACCTTCAAGTATGCGAAATCTGTATTTGGGAGTCCAGACAATATGATATGTACACCGATAAATGACATGACTCAATTTCTTATAATCGCTCATGAAGCAAATTTAATAATTTTCAGGCATAGCCAACTGAACATAACCACCACCAAAGGAGGTGGTTTTAATTTATAATAAAACCTTTCAAAAGTTATACATCAAAAAGGAACACAGTGACTAAACGAGATTACTACGAAATACTAGGCGTTACGCGAAATGCCAGCGATGCTGAACTCAAAAAGGCTTATCGCCAGATGGCTCTTAAGTTCCATCCCGATAAAAACCCGAACAATAAGGAAGCTGAAGATAAATTTAAAGAAGCTGCCGAAGCCTACGAAGTGCTGAGCGACCCGGAGAAACGTAAGAGATACGACCAGTTCGGGCACGACGGACTTAGGAATGGTGGCGGCGGTGGATTCAGTGGCGGTGGTATGAACATGGAAGATATCTTCAGCCATTTTGGTGATATTTTTGGCGGCGCTTTTGGCGGAGGTTTTGGCGGAAGTCAGCAACGAGGCGGACGTCGTGTAAACCGTGGAACCAATCTCAGGGTTAAAGTTCGTTTAACGCTTGAAGAAATTAATACCGGGGTCGAAAAAAAGATTAAAGTCAATAAATATATTTCCTGCACATATTGCAAAGGATCGGGTGCCGAAGGCGGATCAGCTCACACTACCTGTTCAACATGTCGCGGAACCGGACAGGTTACTCGTATTACCAACACCTTCCTTGGGCAGATGCAAACCAGCTCAACCTGCCCTACCTGTAGTGGTGAAGGACAGATCATCCAGCACAAATGCGTTCACTGTGCAGGCAATGGCGTGGTAAAAGGTGAGGATGTGATCAGTATTGATATCCCGGCAGGTGTTTCCGATGGCATTCAGCTTTCGATGAATGGGAAAGGCAATGCAGCCGCACGTGGCGGTGTTCCCGGCGACCTGATCATTCAGATTGAAGAAGCTCCTCATGAATTCCTCCATCGCGAAGGAAACAACCTGCTTTACGACCTATATATCAGTTTCCCTGACGCAGCATTAGGTAGTTCAGTGGATATTCCTGCGCTCGAAGGCAAAGCACGCATTAAAATTGAACCTGGCACGCAAGCCGGTCGGATGCTTAGGTTGAAAGGCAAAGGGTTGCCATCGATTAATTCATATGGGAAAGGCGATTTGCTAGTAACTATCAATGTTTGGACACCGCGAAATCTAAACCGACAGGAAAAAGATTTACTTGAAACCTTACAATCTGCAGATAACTTTAAACCTCAGCCCGGGGCCCGCGATAAAGGATTTTT
>Ga0208789_1000370_pt1 | contig 46975 bp, 36 predicted proteins | sample Methanotroph_Enr_FD_187368 | JGI IMG/M metagenome (GOLD analysis project Ga0208789, IMG submission 187368) | Enriched soil microbial communities from Old Woman Creek wetland in Ohio, USA - Methanotroph_Enrichment_5 (SPAdes) (version 2) | ecosystem: Environmental > Terrestrial > Soil > Wetlands...
TTTCCCGCTTCCAATTTTTCCTCCAAGTCCCAATTTAATCACTGGAATGAGGCTCTGGATGGTTTTGGCCTCTTTCCCTAAAATCAATCCAATCCTGAAAATTACTTTACGAACGTCTGGATTTAAATCATCAGATTCGTTTTCCCAGTTTTTAACCACTTCTGCAACGAAATCAGTTGAAAATGAGGTGCTTTCTTCAGTGTGTGCTTTGTTCGGAGAATAAATCCCAATGGCTGAAGCAGAAATAAACAAGCCAGGCTGGTGTTCCGTTGACAAACGGTTGATTGCTTGTACAATATTTTGGGTTGAATCAATTCGGCTCCTTAAAATTTCATTTTTATTCGCTTCTGTCCATCTTTTCAGAATTGGTACCCCGGCTAGACTAATGACGATATCAGTATCCGAAATAATTTTTACCAGTTGATCAACAACGTTTAATTCTGATCTTTGGATGCGCGTAATCCCATGATTTGCAGCTTCCAGTTCGGGAATCAGATTTTTGGCAATATATCCGTTTGATCCACTGATTGCAATTTTCATGAGAGATTGGATTTTAAATATATGGTTGAATGTAAAGAATAAAACCAACTAAGTTGAATTTAAGTTTAACTTTTCCGGAATTAAAATGGAATCAGCACGTTTTAATGTATTTTTGCAGCATTAAACTCGCCGGCTAAGCAGATTTACCTGAAAATAATTTAAAATGGTTGTAGTAGAATCTCACGATTGTTGGGTATTCATCTAATTCCATACTAAGTTTGAAATTTTTCAGTTAAGTTTGTTGAAAGTCAGCCGATCATTATCATTCAGTGAATAAAGAAATGAAACGAGCCATGAGAACGATAGTCTTACACACGAGGATGACTAATATGGCGCGTTCCATCTGGCATTTAAAAAACAAATTATCGACAGATGAAAAAGAAATCACCCATATCTTCAGCAAAAACAAAAACATCAACACGTAAAAAGAGTGGTTCGAACAAAAGCACGGGTCGAAGAATTTTTTTCTTCCTTTTAAAAGCAGGCATCGCAATCCTCATGCTTGGTTTTTTGCTTTTCCTGATTGTTTATGTGGGCTTTACCGGACCTGTTCCTTCGAGCGAAGAACTGCAGAAAATTAAAAACCCGGTTTCAACAGAAGTTTATGCTGCTGATGGCCGTATCCTTGGCCGCTATTACATTGAGAACCGAAGCAATGTGAGCTTTGATCAGATATCTCCTAATGTAATTAATGCCCTGATTGCAACCGAAGATTCACGTTTTTATCATCATACAGGAATCGATGAAATTGCACTTTTGCGTGTTTTCCTCAAATCGGTATTGCTTCAGGATCACAGTTCAGGCGGTGGAAGTACGCTGAGCCAGCAAGTTGCAAAGAATCTTTATCCACGTAAATCGTTTGGCCCATTAACTATGCCGGTTAATAAGCTTCGTGAGTCAATTATTGCTTACCGGTTGGAGAAACTTTACACCAAAGACGAAATTTTAACACTCTACCTGAATACCGTTCCTTTTGCCGAAAATACCTATGGTATTGGTGTGGCTTCGGAGCGATTCTTCAACAAACCACCTTCGAAACTGAAAGTTCCTGAAGCTGCAACGCTCGTTGGAATGCTGAAAGCCAACAACAGCTACAATCCCCGGAAAAATCCGGAGCGTTCGCTCGACAGACGAAATGTGGTGATTGATCAAATGCTGAAATACAATTACATTTCGGTAGGAGAAGCAAAATTGTATAAATCTGAACCTTTGAACCTTACGTATAACCTGATTACTTACAACGAAGGGCCAGCTCCTTACCTGATGGAAAAGATTCGACCATTTCTTCAGGATTGGTGCGACAATCATATGAAAGAGGATGAGACTCCATACAATTTGTTTACTGATGGTTTAAAAATCAGGACTACTATTGATTTTGATATGCAACTGGCTGCTGAAAATGCAGTTGCTGACCAGATGAAAAACCTTCAGGCGGTGTTTGACGCAGCCTGGGGAAAAAAGAACCCATGGGGAAATGACAAGTCGGTTGTAACCCGTGCCATGAAACGATCTGAACGTTACCGTTCGCTAAAAAAGGCTGGTGTTCCTGACGATCAGGTGAAGACAATTTTTAATACGCCAACTTCAGTTTCGCTGTTTACATGGGACGGAAAGAAGCAGGCTGAAATGACTCCATTGGATTCGATTCAATACTATTTGAAAATTATCAATACCGGTTTCATGGCCATGGATCCCAATTCAGGAGAATTAAAAGCTTACATTGGCGGGAATGATTTCCGTTATTTTCAATACGATCATACTACTTCGAAACGGCAGGTGGGTTCGACTTTCAAACCGATTGTCTATTTGGCTGCGCTTGAAGCCGGTATTTCTCCGGATACCTATTTCCCGAATGAAAGAAAAGTGTATGCTGACTACGACAACTGGTCACCCGAAAACTCGCACGATGATTATACCGGGTTCTATTCCATGGAAGGAGCTTTGTCAAAGTCAATCAATACTATTGCTGTTGAGGTGTTGATGCAGGCAGGTATATCCAATGTGGTCGATTTGGCCAAACGAATGGGAATTGATTCTGATTTGCCTCCATACCCTTCCCTGGCGCTGGGTACAGCATCTGTTTCGTTGCAGGAAATGGTTTGCGCATACTCCGAGTTAGTGAACGGAGGAAGAAAGGTTATTCCGTATTATTTAAAAGCTGTTGAATCGAACAAAGGTCAGGTACTCGAAAAATTTCAGAACATTCAGCCGGATGAACAGGTCGCTTCGACAGAAAATTGCCGGATAATAACTCAAATGCTGAAATCGGTTGTCAACGATGGAACCGGGAGTACCATTCGTTCGGTATGGGGAATTGATTCTGAGTTTGCCGGAAAAACTGGTACTACACAGGATCAGGCCGATGGCTGGTTTATTGGTATGACACCGACTTTGGTTGCTGGTGCATGGGTTGGGGGAGAAGACCCTTCCATTCATTTCAGATCGTTGGGCGAAGGTGCCGGGGGAAGAACTGCACTGCCAATTGTCGGACAATTTTATAGTCAGATTCTGCATAAAAGTAAGTATCAGAATATGAGGAATAGTGTATTTCAATCACCTTCCGAAGAGAATCTGGCTATGATGAACATTCCGCCATATCGTGAGATTCTTGAAGTTGGAATAAGAGGTTTTATTCATGATCTCTTTGGAAAGAAAGAAACAAATCCGAATTATGATATCAAAAGGCAGGGAAAGCCTGTAGCAGAGCCTGCCAAGGAAGAACCAAAGCCAGCAGTTGAAACGGAAAAGAAACCATTTTGGCAAAGTATGAAGGAAATTTTTAAAAAGAAAAGTAAATAGAATTGATGATCAGAAAATTAAAGAAGTTTTTTTTAGAAACGGATGAAAAGAACAAGATCTATATTTTAAGCCTCTTGGTAGGCTTATTGAGTGGAACGGCTGCTTTTATGCTGAAAAATTTCATTCATTACGTTAGTCATTTTTTGACCCGTCATTTCAAAGCTTCTACCGAGAGTTTCTTTTATTTAGCCTACCCAATGATCGGCATCCTGATCAGCGTGTTGATTGTGAAATACCTGATCAAAGATGATATTAGCCATGGGGTTTCCAAGATTTTATCAGCGATCTCCAAAAAAGGTAGCCAGATCAAGGCTCACAACATGTTTTCATCAATGATAACCAGCGGATTTACCATCGGATTTGGAGGTTCTGTTGGAGCTGAATCACCAATAGTTTATACCGGTTCAGCCATTGGATCGTATATTTCAGGCATATTTAACCTCAATCAAAATCAGGTCCGGTTGCTTATTGGTTGCGGTGCAACAGGCGCCATCGCCGGTATTTTTAAAGCCCCGATTGCCGGGATCATGTTCACGCTCGAAGTGCTGATGTTGGATCTGACCATGGCTTCGTTGATTCCACTTCTGATTTCAGGAATTACAGCAGCTACGCTTGCGTATTTCTTCATGGGCGATACCGTTTTATTCCATTTTGCAATTACCAACCAATTTAATTCAGACAATCTTCCTTATTATATTCTGCTCGGAATTCTAAGCGGTTTCATTTCGCTTTATTTTACACGAACCGGAATGTTTGTTGAAAACCAGTTTAAACGAATCAAGAACAGCTATACAAAACTGATTGTTGGTGGAATTACTCTAGGGCTGATGATTTTTCTCTTTCCATCGTTATGGGGCGAAGGATACGATTCAATCAATAAAATCTTTTTGGGCGAGGGCGCCGATTTGCTGAATAATTCAGTGTTTTTTGATTGGAAAACTGAACCCAGCGTGCTACTGCTTATTTTGGTCATGATACTTTTCCTGAAAGTAGTTGCAATGGCCATTACCACATCGAGCGGTGGAGTAGGTGGAATTTTCGCACCAACCTTGTTTATGGGAGCAGTTGGCGGATATATTCTGTCGCTTTCATTGAATACCTTTTTTGGGCTGAATCTGCCACATGCAAATTTTGCATTGGCCGGAATGGGGGCTTTGATGGCTGGTGTTATGCATGCCCCATTGCTTGGTATTTTTTTAATTGCTGAAATAACAGGAGGTTACCAGTTGTTAATTCCATTAATTATTGCAGCAACTGTTGCCTATGTTACTATTACCCGTTTTGAGCCGCATTCGATTTATACGATACGTTTGGCCGCATTAGGCGACTTGGTTACGCACCACAAAGACAAGGCAGCAATGCATTATATGGATACAAAGGAGCTGATTGAAACTGATTTTGAGGTTTTATCGCCTGATTTGAGTTTGGGGCAAATGATCTATTACATCGCCCGCTCAAAACGCGACCTTTTTCCGGTTGTTGACGAAAACGGAATTCTTGAGGGTATGATAAAGATGAATGACATTCGTAATCTGATGTTTGAGCAGGATTTGTATGAAAAGATCAGTGTTCGGGAGTTGATGTACATGCCCGAATTCTTTATTTCCCCGAATGATAGTATTGAGGTTATTATTGAAAAGTTTAAGTCGTGCGGCCGTTACAATCTGGCCGTTCTGGATAACGGCAAATACGTTGGTTTTATTTCCCGGGCCAGGGTATTCTCGGTTTATCGCGATACGATGGCTGACTTGTCGTACGAATAAAAAGTCCGGATTGCCTAAAGTTAAAAATAAATCCCTCAATCCGTCAGTAATTTGTAATTGGCAAGGTATACTCCCGAAAAGATTAGTGTGAAAATGGCATTGGTAGTCGAGAATGAATTTGACCCCAACCAGAAAACGGGTAAACAGATGATTATTGCCTGAGCCATCAGGTAAAAGTACAAACCTACCTTTTGCATCCGATAAAGCTTAATTGCTCCTGCCAACGACAGGCTGAACGCAGCCATTAGCATGGCAAAATAAACCGGACTTAGCTTTTCTGTGGCAGTAATGTTGGTAATCGAAGTAATTTTTTCGGTAACAATCCGGAAAAAGAAAGTAGATATGAACATGCTGATAAAGCCGATGCTGCTTCCAATTATACTGAAAATACTGGCCGATTCGAACAGGATAGGTTTTTTCTTCATCTTAACGAATGATTAATTGTTCAAAAATACCTGATTTTTTGAATAACTTCATTTTTAGGGCAGCTTGTTTTTGTTGTACCTTTACCACCTCAATTTTAACCAATATTTTACCGTAATGGAAAGAGACACCAAAGTATTTGAGATCATTGAAAAAGAACGTCAACGTCAGATAAGCGGAATCGAACTGATTGCTTCTGAAAATTTTGTCAGCGAACAGGTTCTTGAAGCAATGGGTTCAGTAATGACCAACAAGTATGCCGAAGGATATCCTGGAAACCGTTATTACGGCGGTTGTCAGTTTGTTGATATGACCGAGCAATTGGCCATCGATCGTATTAAGGAAATTTTTGGTGCAGTTTATGCCAATGTTCAGCCACACTCTGGTGCTCAGGCTAACGCGGCAGTTTTGGCCGTTATCCTGAACCCTGGCGATACCTTTTTAGGTTTGGATCTGGCTCACGGAGGTCACCTTTCTCACGGTTCGCCAGTAAATTCTTCAGGCGTATTGTATCGTCCGATTGCTTACCATGTGAAGGAAGAAACCGGAATGGTTGATTACGACGAAATGGAAGCTCTTGCCTTGGAACACCAGCCAAAACTGATTATTGGAGGCGCTTCGGCTTATTCGCGCGAATGGGATTATGCCCGGATGCGTGCCATTGCCGACAAAATTGGCGCTATGCTGATGATCGATATGGCTCACCCAGCTGGTCTGATTGCTGCTGGATTACTGGACAATCCTGTAAAATATGCTCATATTGTAACTTCAACAACTCATAAAACCTTACGTGGTCCACGTGGTGGAATCATCCTGATGGGCGAGGATTTTGAGAACCCATTTGGTTTCAAAACTCCGAAAGGTGTAACTAAAATGATGTCGCAGGTACTCGATTTTTCGGTGTTTCCTGGACAACAAGGCGGACCATTGGAGCATGTAATTGCATCGAAAGCTGTTGCTTTTGCCGAAGCTTTGGATCCTTCATATAAAGTTTATCAGGCTCAGGTAAAAAAGAACGCATCAGTAATGGCCGAAGCTTTTATGGCCAAAGGTTATAAAGTGATTTCAGGAGGAACCGACAATCATTCGATGTTGATTGACCTTCGTACCAAATTCCCTGAAGTGACCGGTAAACAGGCTGAAAATGCGTTGGTTCGCGCCGATATTACCATCAACAAGAACATGGTTCCGTTCGACAGCCGTTCGCCATTTACTACTTCCGGCCTGCGCGTTGGAACTCCGGCTATTACCACCCGTGGCGTTAAGGAGGATTTTATGACTGTAATTGTTGATTTGATTGATGAAGTAATTAGCAACATCGACAATGAAGAAGTTATACTTTCGGTTCGCAAACGCGTGAATACGATGATGAAAGATCTTCCACTCTTCGCCTGGTAGTATTATAAGTCATTAGAAAAGAGTCAATAGGAAAAAATCCGGAAGATATGATCAATTGATCAACTTCCGGATTTTCTTTTTTGAACCAGCTTGGTCCTATTTCGTTTCAGGAGTTTTTGGGGCTTTCCCTTCCTGCTTTTGAGTTTCCTCCATTTTTGCTTTTCTCTCAGGGTGTAATTGATCCTGAAAAATTGATGCGACTTCGAATACGGGAAGTTCCCATGAACCATTTCCAATATTACATGCAATGGCGATCACTAATTTGTCTTCAGGGTAAATCAGCAGGGTCGAACTTCCGCCGTTTACAACGCCTTTTTGTCCAAGAAATGTTTTCCCTTCATTGTCCTTATTCACAATTAGCCCAAATCCAAACGATGAGGTTTGACCGGTTTTTAAAATGTAAGGTTTTGTAATCAGATTAATTGTTTCTTGTTTGAGAAACCCCGGGTACAAAAGTGTATTTCCCATCTTAACCAGGTCAAGAACTGAACTCAGGTATCCGGCAGAAGCTTCTTTGTTACGTAGGTCGATTGGGCCGGAAACCATTGGTTGCGATATGTAATCGTAGTCGTACGTGTTGCTTTTATTCTCAATAATTGAATATGGATTATCCGGAACAGTATTCATCAATTTAAGCGTGTCTAAAAGAGTTTTCTTTACCACTTTTGTAAAAGGCTCATTGTTCGTTTTTTGAATGATATAGCCAATAAGGTCAAATCCAAGTTCGGTGTGCGAAGTATATTTGCCAGGTTCGTACAACAGCGAATCGTTAATAAAGGAAGCTATCAGAGTTTCAAAATTTGTCGAATTACCCTTTCCTGCTGCCGTTTTTTCTTCCCTTAAGCCTGAGGCATGGACACCAAGTTGATGAATGGTATAACTAACTTTTTTTTGAGACAATTCTGGTAAAAGTTCAGATACCGGTTGGTCTATTTTTAGCTTGCCTTCTTCGTAAAGTTTGGCGGTTGTTAGGGAGGTTATCAATTCAGAAACCTGTCCAATACGGAACTTATGTGTTGACGAGGTTTTTGTTTTTAATTCGTAGCTCGAATATCCAAATCCATCGGCCCAAACCAACTGATTGTCAATCGAAACCGCAACTGTCAATCCAGGTACATAGTTAATTGTGCAGAATAAGCCAATTTTCTGATAAGCTTCAGTCACGCTTTTTTTATACTTACTTGACCTGACTATTGATGGATCTATCGGTTTTTGCCGACATGAAAATAGTGATCCGAAAACGAGAAGAATTATCAGGCTTCTAAATAATGTTTGTGTTTTCATAAGTCTTGTTATCGTATAAATCTTCAGTTGGGTTTTGATGTGCCGAAAATAATTATTTCCAGATTTTTTCTGAAAGATAATCAGGTAAATTATTTGACAGTAAAATGTTAAATTTTCTAAATGACCCCATGTTAAGACCAATGGCGTAGGAGTAGTAGCACCATTTGATTGCATTTGTGATATTAGCATAAATCGACCCGAACAATGTTTTATTTTATAGAAGAGCCAATAAGTTTATTAAATTTGAAACAATATAATAAGTAAATATTTTAATAAAAATACAAAGCAACTTCCCATGAAAATATCAGTAGTTGGTACCGGTTATGTCGGATTAGTTTCCGGAACATGTTTTTCACAAACAGGGATCGATGTAGTTTGCGTTGATGTGGATGAGCGCAAAATAAATATGTTGAACAATGGACTTATTCCGATTTATGAACCGGGATTAGAAGATATTTTTAAATACAATGTGGAGAAAGGGCGTCTTTCGTTTACTACAAACCTGAAAGAGAGCCTGGTTGATTCAGAAGCTGTGTTTATTGCGGTAGCAACCCCTCCGGACGAAGATGGCAGCGCCGATTTGAAATATGTATTGGAAGTTGCCCGTGAAATTGGCCGTCAGATTGATCACTACATGGTTGTCATCACAAAAAGTACAGTCCCTGTTGGGACTTCGATGAAGGTAAAAGCTGAAATACTCGCCGAACTTAAGAAACGAAATGTAAATATCCCTTTCGACGTCGCTTCTAATCCCGAATTCCTGAAAGAGGGAAATGCAGTGGATGATTTCCTCAAACCTGACCGGATTGTGGTGGGAATTGAATCTCCTGAAGCCGAAAAAACCATACGCAAATTGTATAAGGCTTTCCTTTTAAACGGACACCCTATACTATTTATGGACATTTCTTCTTCTGAAATGACTAAATATGCGGCAAACTCAATGTTAGCCACTAAAATCAGTTTTATGAACGACATCGCCAATTTATGCGAATTGGTAGGGGCGGATGTCAGCATGGTGCGTAAGGGAATTGGATCGGATGCGCGTATTGGGAACAAGTTTATTTATCCAGGCACTGGATATGGAGGTTCGTGTTTCCCGAAAGATGTTCGGGCATTGGTTCGCACTGCGGATGAATACGGTCATTCGCTTGACATTCTGAAAGCGGTAGAATCGGTTAACTACCGTCAAAAGGAAGTTCTGGTCAAAAAGATAAAATCTCATTTTGGCGACAATTTGAAAGGACTAAAATTTGGCCTGTGGGGCCTGGCATTTAAACCAAAAACAAACGACATGCGTGAAGCTCCGTCACTGGTAGTCATTGATAAACTGCTTCAGGAAGGAGCTTCAATTGTAGCTTTCGATCCAGTTGCAAAAGAAGAAGCACATCGTATTCTAGGTGATTCCATTGCCTATGCCAAAGACGAGTATGATGCTTGTATTGATGTTGATGCGCTGATTATTGTGACTGAATGGCCTGAATTCAGGATGCCTAACTTTAGGGTAATTGAAAAACTACTTAAAACCAAAACCATTTTCGATGGTCGTAACATCTACGAACCTGAAGAAATGCAGGAGCTAAAATTCAACTACTATAGTATAGGTCGAAAATCAATTGTCATATCTAAATAAGCCGCATGAAACGAATATTAGTTACCGGAGGTGCTGGTTTTGTTGGATCTCATTTGTGCGAACGATTGCTGAATGAGGGAAACGAAGTGGTCTGCATGGATAATTATTTTACTGGGAAAAAACAAAAAATCGTTCATTTGCTTGATAATCCCTATTTTGAATTGATCAGGCATGATGTGACAATGCCTTATTTTATAGAGGTTGATCAGATTTACAACTTGGCATGTCCGGCTTCACCGGTTCATTACCAGTACAATCCAATCAAGACAATTAAAACATCGGTGATGGGAGCTGTAAATATGTTGGGTTTGGCTAAGCGAATCAGGGCCCAGATTTTGCAGGCTTCAACCAGTGAGGTGTATGGCGATCCAAATATTCACCCACAAACCGAAAATTACTGGGGGAATGTAAATCCGATCGGTCCCAGGTCGTGTTATGACGAGGGCAAACGGTGTGCTGAATCGTTATTTGTAAATTATCATGCGCAGAACAATGTGCGGATCAAAATCATCCGGATTTTTAATACCTATGGCCCTAAAATGGAACCTGATGATGGGCGGGTTGTCTCCAACTTTATTGTTCAGGCACTTCAGGACAAGGACATTACTATATTCGGTGATGGAAACCAGACGCGTAGTTTCCAGTATGTTTCTGATTTGGTCGAAGGGATGATTCGTATGATGGCAACAGGCGATGATTTCACCGGACCGGTAAACATTGGCAACCCGGGCGAATTTACAATGCTGGAGTTGGCACAAAATATCATCGAGCTGACCATGTCAAAATCAAAATTGGTTTTTCTTCCGTTGCCTTCCGACGATCCAACCCAACGTCAACCAGATATTAGTTTGGCCAAAGAGAAACTTGGAGGTTGGGAACCTAAAGTTCCATTGCGTGAAGGATTAATTAAAACCATTGAATATTTTGATCAGCTATTATCGGAGTGAATCGTTTTTTTTAATTAATGATATTATTGGGATGTATTTAATCTTTGAAAATCAATGTGTTATTGTAAAAAACCTAGTTCATTTTAATTTTTAACTCCAACTATTTCGCAGTATTGATTTCAACCTTTTTTAACTATTAATGTATAGCCAAACCGATATTTCGTCCAGATCCATAAGGGAGGCCAGAATACCGAATCAGAAAACTGAAATCCTAAAATCAGGTAATAAAAAAAGCCGTCCCAAATTGAATTGAGACGGCTTTTTAAAATAATAAATGTCTTAATATGAGGATAAACTAAGCTAGTTTAACATTTACGGCATTTAATCCTTTATTCCCTTCTTGAAGGTCAAAAGTTACTTCGTCATTTTCCCTGACTTGGTCGTTTAAACCAGATACGTGTACAAAGTACTCTTTGTCTGATCCACTGTCTTTAATAAACCCAAATCCTTTAGATTCATTGAAAAATTTTACTGTTCCTTTATTCATGATAATTTTAATAAAAATAAATATTCGTGCAAGATACGCTTTAATATCAGATAATACATTTATTTTCAATAAATTAATAAAATTAGTTTTTATTGGGTTGATCTGGGTTCGTTCGGTTTGCGCTTCATGAATATTAAAGTACCTTTACCCCAATGAGAAAAATAATATTCTATCTGCTTTTCCTCCTGATACCCGTTGTAAACAATGCCCGTGTCGCTGAAGTTATTTCAGACGGGGCGGTGAATGAAGACTTATACACAGCAGTAAACTTAGCTGACACCGGATTGGACAGAGATGTATTTGATCTGGCAATTAAGGGCCTAAAGAAGCTCGATACCGAAGGCAAATTGAATAATGCAACAATAGTTACCATTGCCGACTACTCACAATCGAGCAACAAAAAACGCCTGTATGTTATTGATTTGAAGAACAGGAAGCTTTTGTTTAATACTTATGTCGCGCATGGCCGGAATACTGGAGAAGAGTATGCCCGCTCGTTTTCGAACGAGGAAGGCTCATTAAAAAGCAGCCTGGGTTTTTACATTACTGAAAATCCGATTGTGGGCTCTCACACCGGATTTGCACTGTTGATAAATGGCGTTGAAAAAGGCTTTAACGACCATGCCATTAAACGTGCAATCATTATTCATGCTGCTGATTATGCCACCGAGAATTTTATTAAGAAATATGGCAGGCTAGGTAGGAGCTTAGGCTGTCCGGCTCTTCCGCCTGACATGAATAAACCTATTATTGAAAAAATTAAAGGAGGCACCTGCCTGTTTATTTACAATCCCGACAACAAATACATTTGCAGTTCATCGTTACTGAATTAGTTAATTTAGAAGCTGCACTTCTTTATTGATCTTACTGAATTAGCCCATACACATCCTTCAGGAAAGTAACTTTCCCATCCTCGACAACTGCGGGCATATAAATAATAAAGACCGGTATTTTCTGATCCAACTTGAGGGTTTTTGATTCGGTATCCTTCTGTCCGGTTTTTAGTTCCCATACATTAACCTTTCCTCTTGTCAGCAAATCAGCCAGTTCTATAGGCTTTTCCAAACGAACGCAACCATGACTTAAAAACCGGAAATCTTTAGCAAAGCCACTTTTCGAGTTGGTGTCGTGCAGGTAAATGCTGAATGGATTTCCCAGGTTAAACTTTAATACGCCCAGTGAATTGTTTGGTCCTGTTGACTCACGAAAGAAATAGGGAAAGTTCTTTTCTGTATAGCTATCCCAGTTCAGGTTCGAATCGTCAATCAAATTTCCTTTGGCATCAACTACCTCAAAGTTATTTCGTTCCAGGTAACTTTCGTCTTTTTGAACTTTGGGCAATAACTCTTTTGACGCTATTGAAAACGGTACATTCCAAAATGGAAAAGTCACAATATTGGTGATGTAAGATGCGATGGTGGGAGTTGGGTTTTTCTTCCTGCCAACCACCGATTTCATTTTTAACTTTAACCCGCCATTTTGATAATACCTTACTTCGGCCTCCGGAATATTGGCAACAATATATTCCGAATGGCGGTTCATTGAGAAATATTTCAAATAATTCATGGATTGAACTACCGATTTATATTTCAATGAGTTCTTATCGGTAATAGAATCCTTCTGGAATTTTTTCAGAACCTGATAATCCGGATTCTGGCAATCGAGTTTCGAAACGATTTGCGAAACCGGCCCTTTGTCTTTTGAATTGATCAGTTGATAAATGTAAACGGAATCAGGTCGTGAAGCGCTAACTTCATCATAATCAAAATGAATGTTGACTTCCTGTAGCTCTTTAATGAAATTTAGAACCAGACCAGTAATCTGCCTGTCAGTGTTTGCTTTTAAAACTTTGTTCCTCATATTTTTGGGAAGCATCGCCGTGCGAATCTGACCTGTCATGAGATTCCTCGAAACCAAGCCTGATTCTTTGGCGGTTTCAATGGCGGCAAGCCATTCGGTTGCCCTTTTTGTGTCTTTGCGCGATGTAAACCAATATAAAGGCACTTGATTAATAGCGTAAAATTTCTGCACCAGGGAATCAGCTTTTGCATTTGCAACTTCTTTTTTGACTGGCGCTTGCGCAAAGCTGCCTGCCACAAAACAACTGACGAAGAAAAGAGTTAATATTCTATTGGTATTCTTGATTGAACGCATATCTAAGTATAATATTTTTAACAATGATGATTTCATTGGTCCCTGAAAATCTTACACAATTTCAGTAAAAAGTTGCATTATTCACAGGTTTAGTTATGAAGTTTACGTTAAACATTAAGAGCCAGTTTGATTCCTTCAATCAGCATATTGGCGTCAAGTGTACCCATCAGTACTTTTCGTATTTAGTCCTGAAGATTTTACAGCTTCCCCTATAGCTTTTTTCTTTATTGAAAAAACAGTAAAATCAACTGTTCCGGCGCTTTTCTTTGTTTTTGAATGTCCGGTGAGATGCTAGGTCTTGTATCCCATCTTTGCGTAATCGCCTGAATAATGTTTTGTCACTATTGTATGCAATATACTACATACAATATTCCATGAACGCTTATTTGTGGATCCAAAACTCTTTGCCGATATTGAAAATATAAATGACTTTAAATCAATTATATAATAATGTAGTTGTACAAATAAGGTATAGGTATTTCATTCTCTCTTTTCTTTTATTTGTCTACCAATCCTCAAGTCAACATTAATTATGAGTTTCTATATCAGCATGATAAAAGCGCTCAAATCATTTGATTTGAGCGCTTTTTATTAACGCGAACTTTCCTATGCTATTTGGATAAAAGCTAATGAATTGCCAATCCAATTGTTGAAACACCAGTTGAGAGGTCAAGAAATAATCCAACCTTTTTACTGAGGTGGTATTCGGTGCCAATATGTAAATCCAAGAATAATGGATCGGCAGTCCGCAAGTCATTGTTGCCTTGGTATCCGTCATCCCATGAGGTTTTTACTATTGAAAAACCCAATGAACCTGCCAGATAAAAATCCCAATTCGGATTCGCATTTAAAATGTCATCAAAATAATAGCTGCCTTTAACACCAATCGGCATAACTGTCTCCCTGTAACCGTAGTTATTGTAGTAATCATGATAGGTCACAAAAGTTATAAAAGGAGCCAATGTGAAATTATTTGCCACGTCAAACTCATAATTAAGACTAAAAACCGGCAAGGTACTGCCATAATATCCATAATATCCGCCGTATCCGCCAATACCTAAACCTAAATTTAAAGCGCCTCCATGATTTTCAGAATAATTTTTATTTTGAGCCGATAGATTGGTCCCGATAATCAGAAAGAGTGAAAGTAATGCAAGTGTAAAGATTTTTGTTTTCATAGATATAATTTAAAAATTTCAATATAAACAACTTAATGTTAATGTTTTAGTCTCTGTTGTTTCCTTTTCCATGGCCATTGCCTTTATTCTTATTGTTTCCCCGGCCATTCCCCTGGTTATTCCTATTGTTAAACTTTTGGTCGTATCTCCCCTTGGAATGATTTTCTTGATTATAGTTTCCTCTTTCAGGTCTTTCGCCTATGTTATGCTGCTCCTGACCGCGGTATCCCCTGGCATATTGCATTTTATGTTGACGAAAATTCGAATATGGTCGATCCCCACGATACTCTGACATGGGTACTTTATATCCGTTATACAGATCGTAGTTTCTGTAACGGGTTGGAAGTGATGACCGGCGAACCCATGTGTATCCGTTGTAATAAACGAACATCGAAGAGGGAATATCATAATAAGCTTCCACATCGGGCAGGTAATAGTACCTAACATCGGTATATCCAACCGGGCCCCATTGCGGCGGTGTTCCAAGATTTACACGCACTGATATTTGTGCCTGAACTGAACCTGCAAATAGCAGCAGCATTCCAATAACGAGCAATTTTAATGTTTTCATTCTATTTGATTTTAATTTATGATTTCATTCGTATAGTGCAAATTTGGGCAATTTAGCTCCTAACGTGTTACACAATCCCGGAGGAGAGTTACATCATTCACACTATTCAGGCTTATTGATCCAACAGCTTATAGAGTTCTTTCAGGTCAGGTGATAAAATCACTTCGGTTCTGCGGTTTGCAGCACGGCCTTCAACGGTATCGTTTGGTTTTACCGGGTGAAATTCGCTTTTACCGGTTGCTGTAATCCGATTCGAATCAAACCCATTATCTGTGGTTAAAATACGAACAATCGAAGTTGCTCTGGCTGTGCTTAAATCCCAGTTATCCTGAAATTGTTTGGTCTTGATCGGTACATTATCTGTGTGTCCTTCGATCAAAACAGTGATATCTTTTGTGCTGTTGAGTACCTGCGCCAACGATTTGAGCGCTTCTTTTCCTTTGGGATCAACCACATCGCTACCTGATTTGAACAACAATTTTTCCTGAAGGGAAACATATACGTTTCCGTCTTTGGTGTAGATTGATAGTTCGTCGGTTTTATAATTCATTAGCGCATTGGCAATTGAATTCTTCAATTTCGACATCACATCCTTTTGAGCCTGAATCATATCCTGAAGGTTTTTGAGCCGCTTGGCCTGTTCAGCAATCGTCATTTTCGATTGATTCGAAAGGTTCTTTAAATCATTTGCTGCCGACAGATTTTCATTCTGCAAAGATGTTTTGTCGTTTAGCAAAGATGTTTTATCATCATTCAGGTTTTTAACCAATGTATTGCACTTTTCAAGTTGATTATGAGTATTTACACTATCTATTTGAAGATTTTCGACCTTGACTCTTGAACTCATTAATTTTTTACCCGGACCGCACGACGTTAGGACCAGACTAAAAATCAGGATTGGCAATGCAACGGATAGGACTGTTTTTTTCATGTTGATTTTTTTAAGTGATTAACGATTCAAAGTTGACCAACATTCGGACCTAAAGTGTTACATAACTTTCTATTTCTATTACACAATTCACACATTTTCAGCTCAATTGATGTTTTTAGAAAAGAGAGATTGCCCGGATCAGCAATACTTTAAACGCAAAAGAGGCTGACTCTTTCGAGCCAGCCTCCTTACGTGTCGTTAAAAAGTTAAAACTACTTTAGTATTGTTATTCCCAGGTCGGTTGATGCTCCTACAACAACTGCTTTCCCTGTCAGTGTTATTGGTAACAACGGAAGAACAGGAGTGATTGTAATGCTATAGGTGCCTAAAGGCAAACCTGCGATCAGAAAACTACCGTTTGCAGCGGTTACCGTAGTGTAGGTAACTCCATTTGACGTGGCTGTTATCAATACATTACCGGTAAGTGGAGAAACACTTCCTTTTATCGAACCGGAAATTGCCGTATCAATTGTCCGGATAACCGGTTTCAGCTGATATTCATTATTGCCTGTTAGAACAATTGACTGGCTCGCATCAAAATCGAGCAGGATGCTGTATTCAACTCCGGCTACGAAAGTTTGATTGACCTGAAGTTTTAGTCCCGATTGCATCGCGCTTGGTGTAGTTAACGGATATACAACTCCGGCTACTTTTACCGTATTATTTGTTCCCAGTATTAACCTGATTTGTGAAACGGCTCCTGCATTCAAATTACCAGTTGCAATCAGTGCATTTACTCCATTTGACAATTCAAGGAGATTATACACCTTGGCGGTAGTGTTGAGCATAACAGCGCTTCCGCCATTACCTGTTACTTCCACACCCTGCACATCAACCATAACTGCATCATAGTTTGCAGGGGCATCAGTCATTCTAACTGTAAGTTTTGCTGTTTGATTGTCATTTGTTGTGTCCTTGGTGCAGGATGTCAACTGCACGACCAGCAAACCAACTAAGGTTACATACATTATCTTTCTCAAGATTACGCTTTTGTTTCTTTGTAATGTTTTCATGTTTTTCTGTTTAAATGATGTGTAAATAATTACTCAACAAAGATGAGAGCTTAAATTCGGGAAGGACTTACACAACTTTTTGTTTAAGTTGTAAAATTCACACCTTGTCAAATTGTTTGTTGGCTACCAGTTTAACTCGATGTAATAAAAAGAGACCGCAATTGCAGCCTCTTTTTAAGTCATTCACAATGGTTGATCGAAAATTTTATTTTGCAGGAACAATATCAATAATAACCGATCGGTTATAAAAACGTTCTTCCGGATATTTGTTGTTAAACGGTGCTAAGCTTTGATCTTCACCAAACCCGTGTATCTCAAATTTAACATCACTTCTGCCGGCTTTTGCCAGACCATTGTCAAGTATGCCTTTAACGTCATTTGCCCGGGCCAGCGACAATTTCAGGTTGTTTTCCTCACCACCGATAATATCGGTATGCCCATGGATAATAACCGTTCCGCCATTTGGGATTTTTGGAATCACAATTTCAGTCAGGTATTTCTCATAAACAGCAATTGCTTTCGAATTATTGAATTCATACAGTACGCTGAATCGCATCATTTCTTCGTCTTTCGAAGGTGTCCAAAGTACCAAATGCGCTTTGGTTTCTTTCTTTAAAACCTTGCCGCTTTTGGTTTTACCAATCATTGTTATTTTGTAATCGCCTTCGGGACGGTTGCCCAAAATAGATTTGCCTGAAATGCTTTCAGCTTCTTTGGTGTATGGTCCAAAGTTCTGTACTTTTCCTTGTTCATCAGCAATTTCCAACGACCATGAGGTAAGTGCCGTATCGGCTCCACTGACACTGAAAGAAACATAACTTTCAATTGGTGCCACCTGAATATCAACGATTTCAACCGGTTTAAGCGGTGCATCCGGACCACTCTGGAACTCCATTAATAACTCAGGCGAATTGCTTGTAATTGAAACCCTGCGGTCTCCTTCACGAAGGAGATCAAGTTCGAGTTTGCCACCTGGCTGTTCCGAAGGGATTTGGGGTTTTACACGGCCTTCAACCGTAATTCGGGTAGCTTCAATTCCATAAACATCAACCAAATAAGTTTTAACCGACATTGCCATGGCACGTCCGTCTTTTGGACCTTTCATCGATGAACCAACCAATGTTATGGTTGCAGTCGGATATTTTAGCATACGATCGCCCAGAATATTAAGCACATTGTAATAAACAGTCATTTGCCGTTTTGAGCGACCAGTCAGTTCTTTTGGCGTAGTTACTTCCAGCTGATCTTCCCTGAAATCTTTCACCTGACCTTTGCGAAGTAACACATAACGATCAGGAATATCGGTTGATCCCAAATTGAAAAACACGTAATTGCGAATCGGAAATGTTTCTCTTACGCGGAGTTCAACCGGAACGTTCTTGGGTGAGTTTGCCGAAAAAGTAACTTCAGGTTCGGCTACAATTACTACAGGAGCGGCTATTTCTTCTGGAATCAATGCTTTATGGCCGCGACCAAACTTAAGTGCAATACCTGCTCTTACTGTTGTCAGATTCCATGATTCAGTCGATCGTGGATCTTGTCCAAAATAAGGATGATAAGCAACGAATGGAGAAAGCACAACTTGTGTCTGCTTTGTTTCAGGCGTTAGCGAAATATCGTATCCGGCTCCCACTTGCATCGAAATCAACGATTTATTTGTGTTGCTGAAGACTCCATTCACTTCCGGATCGGCAACTTGTTCAGGGTAAGCAGGATTAATGCCTTGCTCATAGGTAAAATTATTGTTCATATTGAAAGCCAGACGCGGGCCTCCATAGATGTAGAAATTTGATTTAAATGGCGCGATGCGTATGCTTGGTTCAACTGTAATATAATCCAAATCCGTATTTAAATCTTCCGGACAATTACATGGAGATTTTACCTGATCAAATTTACCTTTTCGGCTGTCGTAACCAGCCTGTAGCATAAATCCCAATCTGGATTCAGGACGATGAAATTCGATGAGCGGATGGGCAAAAAATCCTACACCTTTGCCATCATGAAAAGCAGTTGGGACTATGAAGTCTGTTGTCAGCTGCTGAGTTGTTCCCTGGTAAAAATTGAAATTTGCACCACCTGCTACGCCAAACCACCACGATGGCATAATGTACTTAGCAACAGGGGTTTCCTGTGCCTGGACAGACATTTGCGTGCCAGTAAAAATTAAAGCGCCTGCAACAAGACTTTTCAGTGCCAGGCTGTAAGGGAACCGCGTCAAGCGCGATCCCTTGTTTATTATTGTATTTGGGTTCATATTGTTTGTAGTTTATGGTTTGGTTATCGTGCTTGAATCTAATGTAACTGCGGCGATACGTGTTAATGCTCTGCCGTACAAGGTTGATCCGGTTGTTAATGTAATTGCCTGGTCAGCTAAAATATTTCCGTAGAAAATTGAGTTTGTTCCAAGTGTTGCTGAAGTGCCTACCGACCAATAAATGTTTTTTGCCTGAGCCCCACCAGCCAAAACAATGCTGGTTCCGGCATCTGTAACAAGAGTCGACCCCATTTTAAATATCCAAACAGCATTGGCATCTCCACCTGCATCAAGCGTTAAGATTCCGTTTGCTCCGGTGCCTGAAATACCGCTTGTCGAAGAATTCACGTAAAGTCCTGGAGCAAGCGTAAGTCCGCCAAGTTGTCCGGGTAAAGAAATCGCATTTAGTGATCTCGACTGAGCATCGTTATAGGCAGTCGTCAAAGCAGTTTTGGCAAGACCGACAATCGGATCAGCCGAAGTATACAGAATCCCGTCCACATTTCCGGCCAGAAGACCATTGATCGTGGCAGTTGGAAATGCACCAACATCGCCGATAATATGGGTCGTAACGCCTGTGTTTGAAACTCCTGATCCGGCAAGAACCGCAAAGTTACCTGCCGATCCCAGATTGATCCCAGCCGGGCTTCCCGGATTTGTACCATCAAGTACAAAGTTTGCAGTGATATTCTTATTCGCACTCATGATAACAGTTAGTGGACTTACAGAACCTGTTGCATCTCCACTCCATGATGAAAATTTATATCCTGAATTTGGTGTTGCTGTAAGCAGAACGGTAGCTCCACTGGTATAAGATATCAGGTTCGGATTCTTCAGGACTGAACCATTGTTTGCGACAACATTTAATGCGAATCCACTGCCTGTAAGTATAAAGTTGGCAGTAATGGTTTTATTCGCTGTCATGGTCACAGTAATTGGATTGACCGAACCTGTGGCATCTCCACTCCATGATGCAAATGTATATCCTGAATTTGGTGTTGCTGTGAGCTGAACTGTTGCTCCGCTGCTGTATGCTGCCAGAACCGGATTTTTAATAACTGTTCCGTTATTGGCAATGGCGTTTATTGTAAATGTGTTGCTCGCCGTGAGAGCAAAATTGGCAACTAAGGTTCTGCTTGCATTTAAAGGTGAGGTATAAGACGCATCGGTAGATACAATGGTTGTTCCTTCAGTCCAGTTCACAAAAGTGTATCCGTTATTCGGGGTTGCTGTTAATGTTACTGACGAACCTGGCGCAAAAGAGCCGGCTCCGGAAGTTGTTCCTCCAGCAGTAGGACTTGAGGATAAGGTTACCACCAAACTAAGTGTAAAGTTGGCAACTAAAACCTTGTTTCCAGCCATAGTTAGCTGGTAGCTTGAACTTGTTGAAACGATAGTTCCATTTTCAGTCCAGTTAAGAAATGAATAGCCTGCATTTGGAATAGCAGTTAACGTAACTGATGAGCCCTGGTTAAAGGTACCTGTACCTGTAGTTGTTCCACCCGCAATTGGCAATGAAGATGATATTACCTGAGGAATGGTTGTGAAGGTCCATACATAATCGGTTTGCAAAGAGTTGTTCATTAAATCCTTAACCGTAGTTTTAATCCTACCGGTATAGGTTGTGAAAGGGACAAGCGGAACTGCTGGCGCAAAAGATGCAGTAACTCCACTGTAAGTGACTATTCCTGCAACTGGGGCAGATTCTGTAGCCGACTTTAATGTTGCACTTTTCGTTGAACCTTGTTCCAAGGTGAATGATGTTTGTGTAATTGTTTCCGGCTTCATCTTCTCGTTAAAAGTTGCGGAAACAACCTGATTAAGGGGTATGTTAATGGCTTTATCTGCAGGAATCACAGAAACCACCAAAGGGCAAACTCCGATCTTTTCCTGGTAGTCATCTTTTTTGCACCCGGTAATAAAAATAACCGATGCCAAAGCAAAGGTTGCTAATAGTTTTAGCTTTTTCATTTTCAGTTTTTTTTTAATTATAGAAATGATTAAGAGCAAAGTAGAGGCTTTAAATTGCAGTAAGTGTTACACAATTCAGATGGAGAGTTACATCATTCACACTTCTAGAAATTTATAGAATAAATTAGAAAAAAAAGTCCATGCCAATTTCTTGACATGGACTTTAGCACTGAATTGATTGACTGATTATTTTGTTTTAATGACTTCGAATGTAACTCTTCGGTTCAGTGCGCGACCTTGTGGAGTCTCGTTTGTAGCGGCAGGTTTTGTTTCTCCCAATGCCTTTTCTTTCGAAATACGGTTTTCCGGAATTCCGCTTGACTGGATAGTCTTGACCACCGAATCGATTCGTTTTTCTGTCAGTGCCATATTATATTCTGCCGTACCCTTGCTGTCGGCATTCCCGGTTAAATTTACTTTCAGTTTGTCGTCGGCCTTCAGTATTTTAACCAATTGATCTATTTTTTTCTTTTCTCCTGAAAGATAGTTCGCTTTGTCGTATCCAAAATATACCGGTTCAACCAGCATTTCAGGAGTTGTAAGGATTACTTCTGTGGCTTCGATCACCGGACAACCATTATTTCCGGACGGGCCGGCAACTTTTGGGCATTTGTCGAGGTAATCAGGTACACCGTCACCATCGGTATCAACCGGGCAACCGTTTTTGTCAACATCAAGGCCTGCAGGAGTATCCGGACATTTGTCTTTTTCATCTGCAACTCCATCTTCATCCTTGTCTAACGGGCATCCATTAACATCCACTTTCCATCCTTTGGGCGTGTCGGGGCATTTGTCACTTTTATCGGCAACACCATCACCATCGGCGTCAGGGCAGCCTTTTAGCGAAGTTAATCCAGCAACTGTTGGACATTCGTCGAGGTAATCAGCTACACCATCGCCATCGGTATCAACCGGGCAGCCGTTTTTATCAACAGCAACTCCGGTAGGCGTGTCGGGGCATTTGTCTTTGCTGTCAAAAATGCCATCCATGTCCGAATCTTTAGCTTTTCCGAAGTCGAATTTTAAACCAACAGTTGCTTTCCAAAGATTTTCCCGATCGGTTATGCCGTTGGTAGCTGTTGACTCTAACCCCCTAAAATAGGCGGCTTCCATATAAAGAGCAGTGTTTTGACCAATATAATATTTTGCGCCTAAACCCAAATCAAAGTTAACCGCCTCTGTATTATTGTTGTATAAATAGCCTGGTCCGGCAAAAACATAAGAACGTAATTTCGCGCTTTCGTTTGAAAGCTTATATTTTAAATTAAGGAATGGATTAACCAAATCGAGTTTGCTTATTATTTTAGAGTTGTAAAGACCTACATCACCTTTTAATACGATGTCTAGTCGCGGACTTAAATATCGGCCAAAATAAAATTCTGGCATCAAGCCAATTCCGCCATTATTAAGGGTTCCGTAAGCACCGATTCCGGCACCGATTCCCCATTTTCGATCTGATGTCTGAGCATTTAGCGTGACCACAGATATTAGAATCAATGAAAGTAAAAGTAGTTTTTTCATAGTATTTGATTTTTGGTTTTTTTTGAAATTTGGTTAAAGAGCGGCAATTATCTTTTGTAACTCTTCTTTTGTTTTGCCAAGTTTTATTTGAAGCCTGCCGAGCATTTCCTCTTTTTTTCCTTCTAATAGTAAAACATCATTATCGGTTAAGATTGCGAACTTTTGTTTGAGTTTGCCCTTCTGTTCTTCCCAATTTCCTTTTAATCCTGTAGAATTCATGATTTTAAGTTGTTATTGTGAATTCGTTTTCACATTTCAAAGGTGAGGAGTTCGGTGGCCTAAAGTGTTACACAATTCCAGCGAAGAGTTACATTATTCACACTCTTTGAAATGTGTGAATGATGTAACTCTTCGCCAAAGTTGTGTAACTCCAGAATGGTTTTATGAGCCGATATTTACACCGATAAAAATGCGTGATTGTCTGTATATGAGACCAGCAATGAGATCGCTGACAGGGAACTGCATTTCAGAAGTAATAGTATCATAAAAAAGAAATCATGAAAAGAATAAAAATGAGTATGGTTGTAGTCCTAAGTTCTGTGCTGTTGTTTTCCAGTTGTGCCTCTTTAAACAAGACACAAAAAGGTGGAGCGATAGGAGCTGTATCAGGCGGAGCAATGGGTGCAATTATTGGTAAAGTTGCCGGAAATACCGGACTGGGTGCCATTATAGGAGCTGCTGTTGGAGGCGCTACCGGCGCGGTGATTGGCAATAAAATGGACAAACAAGCCAAAGAAATTCAAAAAACTGTTCCTGATGCAAAGGTTGAACGTGTGGGAGAAGGAATCGTGGTTGAATTCAGCAGTAATGTTCTGTTCGGATTCGATAGTTCGAACCTGTCGGCTGATGCAAGAACCAACCTGGATAAACTGGTTATAGTCTTGAATACCTATTCTGATACAGATATCGAGATACAGGGACACACCGACAGCAAGGGTAATGAAACATATAACCAGAATTTATCTCAAAACAGGGCAGGGGCAGTTTCCACATATTTGTATAATAAGGGAATAGCGAACAACAGAATCAGGACTAAAGGATTTGGCGAAAACGTGCCTAAGTATGATAACAATACAGAAGATGGTCGTTCGCAAAACCGCAGGGTCGAATTCCTGATTACTGCCAATGAAAAGATGAAGGCTGAAGCTGAAAAAGAAGCAGGAAAGTAAAGCTAGTGGTCAGTATCAGTGTTCAGGAAGAAGTTGTCAGGTAACATTGTAACAATTTAACCATTTAAAATTAAAGATGAAACGACCATAAGAAATCCTTTCACTCACAGGAAGATGATTATTGGGGGTTTCATGTGATAATTAAAAATAAATTATAAACATATGAAAAACAGACTATTATCAATCGTATTAATTCTTGTGCTATCGGCATCATTCGCGATTGCTCAGGAAAAATCAAAAATGTCATTTGGGATATTGGGTGGAGTAAATTTCCAGAACCTGAACGGAAAACTTTCGAGTGGCGACAAACTTAAGAACGATATGCTATTGGGTTTCCACGGTGGGGTTAACATTCAGATGCCGATTACTCCGGAGTTCTATTTTCAACCCGGATTGATGTTTGCCACAAAAGGCGCTAAAAACACCTATACTATTTTGGGTTCCGAATTCACCGACGAAATCAAGATCAATTACATTGAAATGCCGTTGAATTTGGTTTACAAAGGTGCGGTGGGTAATGGATTTTTTATGCTTGGATTTGGACCTTACCTTGCTTATGGTATCAGCGGCAAGCAAGTATTTGAAGGCAAGTCAATAACTTTTGAAAGAGGTGTGGATTATAATGCATTTGATGCAGGCGCCAACATTTTTGCCGGATTTGAAATGGCCAGCGGGTTGTTTCTTCAGTTAGACACCCAGTTTGGGATGCTTAATATTTATGCTGATAACAATTCTACCAATGATCAGTCAACAGCAAAAAATACAGGTTTCGGCCTGTCATTAGGATATAGGTTTTAGGTTATAGTTTGGTTTAGTTGGATAGTTAGTGAAAGGAAGGCCATCTCTCAAAAGGAGTTGGTCTTTTTTATTGAATGTCAATGTGTGAATCATGTAACTTATTGAGAAAGTTATGTAACACCTTTCAATTCAGGATTATTCACCTTTACCAAATGGCTATAACACAAACCTTACATGTTTAATCGCAGCGAAAAGAAATACGTGCTCTCGAAATGGCTCGACGATTACTTTGTCGGTGTGCACAAGGCTTACCGCTTTACTACACTCTTTTTCAAGGAAGCGTTTAAGCGGCCTTTTTACCCGCGCGAATTGATAAATCAGTGTTTCGAGGTAGGTTTAAAATCGCTGGCTCTGATAACCTTAACCGGATTCATTGTCGGTATTGTTTTTACCAAACAATCGCGTCCGCCACTGGAAGATTTTGGAGCGACATCGTGGCTTCCGTCGTTAATCGGAATAGCCATTATTAAGGCTTTGGGGCCGTTGGTTACCGCACTTATTTGTGCCGGAAAAGTAGGCTCGGGAATAGGCGCCGAACTGGGTTCGATGAAAGTAACCGAGCAAATTGATGCCATGGAAGTTTCGGCCATCAATCCGTATAAGTATCTGGTTGTTACGCGCGTGCTGGCTACAACAATCATGATTCCGATACTCGCATTGTACTGCAGTTTTGTTGGTTTGTATGGTTCTTACCTGAATGTTCATGCCGAAGAAACCAGCAGCATGATCAGCTTTTACCAGAGCGCTTTTAAAACCATCAGCTTTCTCGACATCATCACATCGGTGACCAAAACTGTTGTTTACGGTTTTACGATTGGTATCGTCGGGACATATAAAGGATACAATGCCACCCAGGGAACCCGTGGTGTTGGCAAAGCAGCCAATCAGGCTGTTGTGCTTGCCATGTTCCTGATATTTATTGAGGAAGTTATTATTGTCCAGATAGCCAATTGGATCAGATATTATTAAGCGATGGAAAACTCGAAACAACATATCATTAATCGGGAAGAAAAGGTCATTTCAATTTCCGGATTGTACAAGTCGTTCGACGATTTGCAGGTTCTGAAAGGGATTGATTTTAACCTCTATAAAGGGGAAAATGTTGCTGTGCTCGGAAAATCAGGTTCAGGAAAATCGGTTTTGATCAAAATTATAGTGGGTTTACTAAAACCAGATAGGGGTGAAGTGCTCGTGCTGGGAAAACATGTCGACCAGTTAATGGGCAAAGAATTGGATGCAATGCGTATCCGGATCGGATTTTCATTTCAGAACAGCGCTTTGTACGACAGCATGAATGTTTACCAAAACCTGGCATTTCCGCTAACCATGAATGTGAAAAACCTGACTAAATCGGATGTAGATTATGCCGTTAATGAAGTACTGGATGCGGTAGGATTGGCCAATAAAATCAAACAAATGCCTTCAGATCTTTCAGGCGGGCAACGTAAGCGAATTGGTATTGCACGCACCTTAATTCTAAAGCCTGAAATTATGCTGTACGATGAGCCAACTTCAGGATTGGACCCGATTACAAGCGCTGAAATCATTGAGTTGATCAACGAAGTTCAGCAGAAATACAACACAAGTTCGGTAATTATTACGCACGACCTGACTTGTGCTAAAAGTACGGGAAACCGGATAGCCATGCTGCATAAAGGCAAGTTCCTGAAAGTGGGAACTTTTGATGAGGTTTTTGCAAGCGACAACGAACAGATGCGAGGCTTCTTTAACTACAATTTTATACAATAGATCATGATAGAATCACCAAATAAACGGGCAGTAATTGTCGGAGTTTTTGTTTTTACAGGCTTGGTATTTCTTTTGGCCGCAGTGCTGGTTGTCGGCAACCTGCGCGAAACTTTTAAGCGCAAAATGGAGGTCGTTTCTCTTTTTGAAGATGTGGCAGGACTGCAAAAAGGGAATAATGTATGGTTGTCGGGAGTGAAGATTGGTACCGTTGAAAGCCTGGATTTTTATGGCGAATCGAAGGTAGAAGTGAGTATGAACATTGATCGGAAGGCACAGCAACACATACCAAAGGATGCCAAGGTTAAAATTAGCAACGATGGATTGATCGGGAATAAGATTCTGGTTATTTACGGTGGTACTGAAAAAGGACCGGTAGTGCAGGAAGGAGACACACTGGGGGTTGAAAAAACGTTTACTTCTGAGGATATGATTAATACTTTTCAGGAAAACAACAAAAACCTGCTGGCCATTACCACCGATTTTAAAAGCATCAGTAAAAAGTTGGCTTCCGGAGAAGGAACCATCGGAAAATTACTGAACGACACCACGGTTTATGAAAATATCAACGCTGCAACAAAATCGCTTCAGGATGCAACGGTAAAGGCTCAGCAATTGATTGGTTCACTGGCCACTTTCAGTTCTAACCTGAATAAAAAGGGTACTCTGGCCAACGAACTGACAACAGACACGCTGGTTTTTAAATCGGTAAAAGCTTCGGTTTTGCAATTGCAGCAGATGGCTGATACAGCAACCGTGTTTGTGGCCAATCTGAAAAAGGCAAGCACCAATCCGAATTCAGCAATTGGCGTTTTGTTACACGATGATGAATCAGGCACCCGATTAAAAGAAACGATTAAAAACCTGGAAAGCAGTTCGAAAAAACTGGACGAAGACCTTGAAGCTGCCCAGCATAATTTTTTACTAAGAGGATATTTTAAAAAGAAGGCAAAAACTGCTGAAAGCAATTTGCCTGAATAAAACCTATAAAGAACAAGAAATGACAACAATCAAACAGCGCAAATTCAATCCGATTAAAGTCATCCCGAAGGTTCGGGATGCAACGAAGCACACCATGACGAAGCTTAGCGAAAAAACGCTGGAACAAACAGATATTTTCAGCCGCTTTTTAACCGATATTGCCGATGTCGCTTTGTTCATGACAAGCCTTACCAAAGAGATATTTTCGGGCCATTTCGAGTGGAAAGAATTTTTCCGTCAGTGTTATCAAATAGGCACTAAAACATTGCCGCTTATTTCTATTATTGGGGCCATAATCGGTTTGGTTTTAACCATCCAGTCGCGCCCGGTATTGGTCGATTTTGGGGCAGTAACCATGCTTCCGGGAATGGTGGCTGTTTCGCTCATCCGCGAGATGGGGCCGGTAATAACGGCCTTGATTTGCGCCGGAAAGATTGGTTCTGGTATGGGAGCAGAGTTGGGTTCGATGAAAGTGACCGAGCAGATCGAAGCCATGGAAGTTTCATCGACCAACCCGATGCGGTTTCTGGTGGTTACCCGTGTGCTGGCCGCCACATTAATGATTCCAGTGCTCATCCTTTATGCTGATTTATTAGGCCTTCTTGGAAGCTGGATCGGTACCAATCTTAAAGGCGACGTATCCTTATCCTTATTTTTCAATCAAGCCTTTGCCCATATCGACTTTATCGATTTTCTGCCTGCTTTCGTAAAATCTATTTTTTTCGGGGCTGTTATTGGGTTGGTTGGTTGCTATAAAGGGTACAATGCCGGGCGCGGAACCGAAAGTGTTGGCGCAGCCGCAAATTCGGCTGTGGTTTTGGCTTCGCTCCTGGTAATCATTACTGATATGATTGCAGTACAAATTACTGATATGCTGGTACGATGAATACAATTAAAACAGAAACTGAAGTTTCAGTAAAACAGGTGATTGAAATCACTAACCTAAAGAAATCATTTGGCAGCCAACAGGTGCTGAAAGATGTTTCTCTAAACCTGGTAAATGGCGAAAATCTGGTCGTTTTAGGTAAATCAGGCTCCGGAAAATCGGTACTGATCAAGTGTATTGTCCGGCTGTTAGATCCTGATGCCGGAATGATTAATATACTTGGCGAAAATATAAGCACCCTAAACAGCGATCGGCTGGGAGAATTGCGACAGAAAATTGGCTTTCTCTTTCAGAGTGGCGCGCTGTACGATTCGATGACGGTGAAAGAAAACCTCGAATTCCCATTGCGCCGGATCAAAAAGAACCTTTCGGGAAAAGAGATTTCAGAAAAAGTAATGGAAGTTCTTGAAAATGTAGGTTTAGCCGATGCACTGAATAAGATGCCGTCACAGCTTTCAGGAGGAATGCGGAAACGCATCAGCCTGGCACGGACTATTGTGGTCGATCCCATGATTATGCTGTACGACGAACCCACCACCGGCCTCGACCCGGTTACTTCCGACGAAATAAGCGGGCTGATCAACGATGTACAGAAAAGGTACAAAACCTCGTCAATCATTATTACGCACGATATTGAGTGTGCCCGAAACACTGCCAACCGGATTATCATGTTAAAAGACGGCGAAGTTTATCAGGAAGGTAAGCTCGAATCATTCGAAAAATCATCAGATCCGTTAATCAAATCATTCTTTAAATAAACATCAAAAACATATCATCATGGACACACATTCACCACAATTTAAAGTACGCCTGGGACTATTTGTTGCCGGGGGGCTGGCTCTTTTTGTACTGGCCATATTCATCATCGGGAAACAAAAAAACCTGTTTAATCCGGTTTTTAAACTGACAACCACTTTTTACAATGTAAGCGGGTTGCAGGTTGGAAACAATATCCGTTTCTCCGGAATTGTTGTCGGTACAGTTGATAACATTGGTATCATTAATGATTCAACGGTTCGGGTAGATATGCTGATCCGTAAAGAAGTGAAGCAATTTATTAAGTCCGACAGCGAAGTTGCAGTTGGTTCTGAAGGTTTGATTGGTGACCGGCTTCTGACCATTTCTCAGGGGAGTTTTGATGCCCCTTTGGCCCGGGAAGGCGAACAACTCGAATCGGTTGAGCCTGTTGAGACCGATGCCATCATGTTAAGCCTGAAAGTAACAGCCGAAAATGCGGAAGTGATCACTCAGGAGCTCGCTGAAATTATGACTAAAATTAACAGCGGAGACGGGACTTTAGGCCGTTTGATTCAGGATACAACCATTGCCCGGAATATCGATCAGACCATCATCAACCTGAAGAAAAGTTCGAAAGGACTGGATGAAAACATGGAAGCCGTTAAGCATAATTTTTTATTGAAGGGATTTTTCAATAAAAAGGCAAGGGCTGCCGAAAAGAAAGCCGCTGAAGAGAACTCGAAAGTGGAGAAAAAATAAAGTTAACACCGGAATAAAATGACTAATACAGATGCATTTCAAGACTATTGCCATATTATTTTTTGCTTTCATTTTAACGAATAATCTTGCATTTGCTCAGCAAAAGCCAGTTGTAAAAGACTCAACCCAGATTTATACTGAAATTGAATCTTTCTCGAAACGAGGCAAGTTTACCAAGTTTATGTATTCGCTCATCTTCAAACCAGTTGCTCACGGGTCGTCGGCAAAGAAGGGAAAGAAGAAAGTGTACAGAAAGCTGATACAGAAATCATACAGCGCTTTTGAAGGAAAAATTATCAGGAACATTAACATCGAAACGCTCGACCCGTTTGGGTATTCCATTGGCGACACCATTTTCAGGCCACCAAATTCTCTGTCAAGAGTTGGAAACGGACTGCATGTCAAATCCCAGGGAATAACCGTTCGCAACTTATTGCTTATCCATCAAAACCAGGTTTTCGATTCGTTGCTGGTGAAAGAATCGGAGCGTTTGGTGCGAAGCCAGAGGTATATCCGCGATGTTTCATTCTTCGTCAAAACTGCCCCAAAAGGGTCCGATTCGGTTGATGTTTTCATTCGCGAACTGGATATCTGGAGCATTATTCCCAAAGGATCGGCTTCTTCATCGAAAAGTATGATCAATTTAGCTGATAAGAATTTTCTGGGTCTGGGGCATGAATTACAGGGTGATTTCACCCGAGACTACTCGGAAGGAATCAATTCTTTCCATACCAATTATTCTATTCCGAACATCAAAAACAGCTATGTAAGAGGAACAGTGCATTTGGGAAAAGAAGGAAATAAGAATTTCAACCGGAGTTTCACCATTGATCGCCCATTCTTTTCGCCTTTTGCCAAATGGGCTGCAGGCGTGAATTTTACACAACAGTTTTTCAACGATTCGGTACCTGCCGATAACCAGAATCTTGGGATACTTCGGTATAAGTTTAACTCCCAGGATTATTGGGCTGGCAATGCCATCCGGCTTTTCGGTGGCAACAGCGAATACAACCGAACCACTAATTTTATTTCAACCATTCGTTTTTTGCGGGTTCATTATCTGGAAAAACCCAGAGAAATATTTGACACCCAACACCGGTTTACCGATGAGAATTTTTACCTGGCAAGTATGGGCGTTTCAACCCGAAAGTACGTTCAGGATAAATACATTTTCAAGTTCGGTATTACCGAAGATGTGCCTGTTGGTAAGGTTTTTAGCCTGACGGGCGGTTATCAGGAGAAAAGCCAGACCGGCAGGGTCTATTTGGGCGCACGCGTTTCGATGGGAAGCTATTATCCGTGGGGCTACCTGAGTTCTAATTTCGAATACGGAACTTTTATTCATGCCTCCCGCGTTGAGGAAGGGGTTTTTACTGCAGGCCTCAATTATTTTACCGGATTAATCGAGATGGGTAAGTGGAAATTCAGGCAATTTGTAAAACCAGAACTCACCATTGGAATCAACCGCTTTGCTTCTGATAGTCTAACGCTCAACGATGGATACGGGTTGGATGGATTTCATACAACTGCCCTTCAAGGAACAAGCCGATTGCTAATGACCATACAAACCCAGGTCTACGCTCCCTGGAACTTTATCGGTTTCCGATTTGGTCCCTATATTAGTTTCACGATGGGTATGCTTGGCGATGCTGTTACCGGGTTCAGGAAAAGCAAAGTGTATTCGCAGATTGGGGTAGGGGTTTTAATCAAAAACGAAAACCTGATTTTAAATACCTTTCAGCTCTCACTTTCTTTTTATCCCATTATTCCCGATAGCGGAAATAACATATTCAAGATAAACTCTTTAAGTACTGCCGATTTCGGGTTCCGTGATTTTGAAATCGGGAAACCATCTCCTGTTGTTTATCGATAAAACATGTTACATGATTCACAGGTTTGGTTATGAAGTTTACATTAAACATTAAAAGCCAGCTTGATTCCTTCAATCAGCATATTGGCGCCAAGTACGCCCAATATGATTCCCATGATTTTTCCAACAATTACGAAGTTGTTTTTGCCTAGAGCTCTGACAATTTTGTTGCTATGCGTAAATCCCAGATAGGTTAGGAATAGCAGTAGCCCAAGTATGGTTACGCTTACCAAAATGTGTAAAAAGTTGGCGTTTACAACAAAATTCATGGCTGTAACCATTGTTTCAGGACCTGCCAAAACGGGAATTGCCAAAGGAGATACGGTGATTCCATCATCAAATTCTGCCTTCTTCGGTAGTTGAACAAGTGGCCGCTTGGTTTGAAGCATTTCGAATCCGATGTAAAAGATGATAATACCGCCAAAAATCTTAAAAGCCGGAATGGTTAACCCAAATATCTGGAATATATATTTTCCGATCAAAATGGAAGCCGCAACTATGATAAAGGCTAAAATACTGGCGCTTCTGGCAATTTGCTCTTTTTTCTTTTCTTCAAGTCCTTCTGTCAGTTTAACGAAAATGGGAATGTTGACAATGGGATTCATGATCGCAAAATAGGCGATGAATACGGATAATGAATATCCTAAAATATTTTCCATGGAGTGATTTCGAATTTGTGAATTAAAGCCAAAAATGGGCTTTCTACCTCCGAAAGTCTTACACAATTTTCAGAAAGAGTTACATGATTCATAGGTGTAAATTTAGAACGGATACCCAATGGCCACATTCAAAACCAAATTTTCGTTTCTCCAGGCTGAACTTCCGAAGTTGATCTCATTGGTTACCCACCTGAAATTATTTTCAAGCTCGGGCACTTTTCTTAATGGCATCGCCAAATCGAACCTCAGAATAAAAAAGGAAACATCGACCCGTAATCCCACACCTGCTCCAACGGCAACTTCATTCAGGAATTTGGAGGCAACAAACGGGGTTCCGGTTTCCGACGGATTTGACTGGAGCAACCATACATTTCCGGCATCAACAAACAAAGCTCCCTTAAAATAGCGGTAAATACCGAAGCGATACTCCGCATTCGTTTCCAGTTTTATATCGCCGCCCAATTGCAGAAAACCTGCCACCTTGGTATTTTGGTAATACGTACCCGGTCCAACAGAATTGATCTGAAAAGCGCGTATGCTGTTTGGTCCGCCACTGAAAAACTGTTTGGTATAAGGCATAACAGACGAATTTCCGTAGGGTTTGGCTACTCCGGCAAAAAATCGTAAAGCCAGTTTATTTTTATCCCTGAAATTGAAAAAACCACGAGCGTCGATGCTTGCTTTGGCATATTGCGAATAGATTGAACCCGCTACTTTCGACGGATTGGTGGCTGATACTTTTTCGCCTGCAATGGCTTTGGCCAATGAAAAAACGGTTCCGGCAAGCTCTGATGTAAAATGGGCGTAATACTGCATCTTCTTTCCGGGTATGACCTGCTCGTTGTAATTGAACGAATAGCTTCCTCCGGCAATAAATCGCTCCTCATAGCTTTTCGCCAGGTAAGGGTTTGATTCCAGTAATTTGTTGAAAACTATTGATTTGTTGCCAATTGAAGTATAGCTTACGTCAATTGGATTCAATTCGTGTTCTTTCCGGATATTCTCTTTCCACTTATAGCCATAAATAAACTGGAAGGTGCGCATATCGAAATAATCAACGCGTTTCATGTAGTTGTACGAAAGCAAAACGCGTGTTTTAGGAACGGATATGCTGCTCGTTTTCCTAATATTAAACGGAACCAAAAATCGTGGAAAGGTTAGTTCCATCTGTGGATTATAGGAATAGGAGAATTGATTTTTGTTGTTTCCACTCAACTGCGTTTCGAACGATCCGGCCAGGTTAAGGTTTAGCAATTCGGCTCCGCCAAGGGCGTTTCTGTTCAGAACACTTAAATTCATTCGTGGTCCGGTGTAATTATTCGATTTGGAAACCACATCCATTTCGGCCCTGAAGGTATGTTTCGGCATGGGTGTCATCAAAATAGTAACATCCAATAATCCCGGGCCTTCTTTGCTGTCAGAAAAATTAATTTGCACCAGTTTGAAATTACCCATCGACATCAAACGGTTTAAGGTGATGACATGATTCTGCCGCGAGAAGATCTCGTTTTTGCGCAAATAAATGGATTTGGAAAGTACTTTTGGCCGGATGGCCATTCGCGCTTCTTTCCCCAGAAACACGATGTTTTCAAAAATAAGTGTGTCTTTTGTTGAATCTATGCGCCGCCTTTCATTTAATGAATAGTTCTGGTTGATATACACCTTGTTGATTCGAAAAACGGTTAAAGCATTGTTCGGAATACTGTCTTTTAGGGTGAGCTTGAACGAAACCGTGCGATTGATGTTTGACGTGTCAGCTTTAAACAGCAAATAATCGGGATTGAAGTAGAAGTAGCCGTTATTTTTCAACAAACCGTCGATCCGGATTCGTTCATTCTTGAGCATATCTAAAATATACTCTTCTCCTGACTTAATCAGCGATTTATCCTTTCCTGTCTGGATTATGCGACTTATACTATCATCTGAAATCGCGTAAGTCAGATCTTTTACCAGGTATGGCTTATGAATGTGACTGGTGTAAATAACCTTGGCCGTACGTTTCTTTTCAACGATTTTTGATTCGGTAAAACTTTTGAATATGCCAATATTAAAGAGTTTGGCATCAATGATTGCCGAAGTGGCACCGGGTTTTACGCTACTCAACAATACCGGTGGTTCGCCAGTTCGTTGCAGCCATTTTTTGAATTTCGATTGAGGATTTTCTCCGGCCATATTATACTTCCACAATTTTGGGTGAATCCCCAAGTAACCTTTATTCGGCTTCGGTCGTACTGCCACTTGTACCGTCGATTTTACAAACCGCTGATTTATTTTCTCTGCCGATTCCAGCTTAATTTCAGCGCCGGTATAAAGCTTCTCACCTTCAGGTAAATGCCTCGTACCGCTACATGCCGCCAAAAGCAGCGAAATCAGGATCAGGAGTAAAATATTTGCAGAAATACTCTTTATATATAAGTTGTCTCCCTTTTTTTTCGGCCTGAAAGGCCAGCATATTTCAGCCCAGGGCAACGCCCTGGGTGATGAACCCGCAGGTAAACCCGTCCGCGCGATTCTGTTTTTCAAAAAGAGAACTATCATTCGGACGGAATTGAGCAAATTTTCGTTCAGAGCATAGGCATGTTCCATTTCGTCCGGGTATTTGGATTGCTCATTGACGAACATTTTTTCACGGACGACTTTTCTATCCATTTCATTACCCGGGGCGACACTCCTTCGTCGTTTGCCTCGGGCTATATTATATAGGCCTTTCAGGCCATTTCCATTATTTTGGATTTCTACCATATAAGGATATTCAATGCAACATTATTTCATTCTTATTACTTAGGTGCAGAGCACCGGAATATTATTTCTTGATTGCGTCTTTTGGTTGTCCCGCTTCCGGCAATTTTCCCGGCTTTTCTTTCCTTTTATATGGATGAAACAATCGTTTCCAACTATTAAAATCGCGCACAAACACAATACCGGCGCCGGTTTCAACTAATTGTCCTTCAATAACCCCTTCGTATTGGTTATGCCTGAATCCTTTCATCCGGAAACGGCCATCTTCGGTCAGTTTATACTCCACGGTAACATCGCCCGTAATATCGCTTGCCGAGTTTTGCCGGGCACGGTCTCCTTCCACATCAACCGAACCTCCCAACTGAACCGACAGCCGCTCGTTAAAAAGCTGCTTCTTTACCCCAATTTCAACCTGGGTGCGTCCTTTTGCCTGTCCGGTCTGGTAATCGTCATACGACTGAATATCAAAATTCAAATCAATTCCGGGTAATACTTTATTGCTCAACCGGTTGATTTGAGAGGATAAAAATTTGCTAACCGTTGACCGAATAATGGTTGAAGTTCCGCCCGTTTCAGTTTCAAAAGGATTTTCCTGAATAAACCGGTTTAAAACCAATAAGGCAAAAACCTGCTTGTTCAGGGCCGATGGATCTTCGTTTAACATGCTCAGTTTTTGGTTCACCGCTCCGCCCAAAATTCCTTTGTCTTCAGGAGCTAATTGTATTTCGAAACTTATTTCAGGATTTAAAATTTTGCCGCGCAGTTTCAGCATAACCAGAAACGGATAGCGCTGTTTATACCCGCCTTTGTCAATATCGCTTAATCCCGACATCTGATCAGCCACCAAATCGTAAGGCGATGCACGGACCGAATATCGGGCATTGATTGATATTTCGGCATCCAGTGGATCGCCATTCCAGATGATTGTACTTCCTTCGTCGATGTCAAATTTCTTCTTGATGATCGATTCCAGCGACACGAGGTAACTGCCTTCGTTCAGGTTGTATGCGCCGGTAAGGCTCATTTTCCCGCTTCGGTCCATGGTAAAGCTCAAGGCAGCTTCACCCCGCACAACCAACGAGTCGGTCAATGCAGGATCGATTAATAAACGGAGTGTGGCCTGCTTGTCAATTTCAATAATGGAAGCCAGTTCGAAGCCCATTATGCCTGAATTCTGATTCCCTTTTTTGATCGCATTCGTCAAAATCGGATTGAGCGGAACCCGATCTTCAAATTCAACCACATCTTCACCTTTATCGGTGGACAAACGGTCTTCAGGAACCGAAAAGGTAAAGTTGGAACCTTTTTTCATTTTCACTTTTCCGTTCACCACCGGAAGTTTCAACGGTCCGCTTACATTTAGCTTGCTGTCGATGACCATCCGTCCAAAGAATTCCCTGTTGTCCTTCGCCGTAGTGTTGAAGAGTAAAAAGTCCTTCGTATTCGCCTGTAAGTCGAAGCTGAAATCGGAGAATTGTTTCATCTGAACCGAACCATCCAAAATGGCAGCATTTTGCTTTGGATCCAAAACCGTAAAGGATTTAAAATAGATTCCGTCGTTTTTAAATTGAATGGTTTCGTGCTTCAATTCCAGACGGTTATTCAGAAAAGCAGGTTTCAGAAAAGCATTGTTAAAAACCAGTTCGCCTGAAATAGAAGGTGCTCCGGTTTTTCCTTCAATCCAAATGTTTCCGGTAAGCGTTCCGGCGGCTTCGCTGATTTGACCCATCGAAAAAGCTTCGACGGTTTTCATCGAAAGTGATTGAATCACTGTTTTGATGCTGATCGAATCTTCGCCACCATTCGGAATGTAATAACCATTCGCCATCAGTGTGTTATCTGTTCCCGATAAATTCAGGTCAATGTTAAACTTCTCATAGCTTGGATTTGCTGCTTTCAGAGTTAAATTCCCGATAGGAACTTCGTGGACAAACAGGTTACTGATTTTGGCGTCAGCAATTAAGCCATAGGCATTGTTGACCCTTTTAAGCAACAGGTTCCCATCCAGATTTCCTTTCACCAGGCTGGTATCTTTTTCAACAATCCTTGAAATGTCGTCGAGCCTGAAGTTTTTGATGGCAATGTTCAGGTCGTCATTAAACTTGTCATTTACCGAAGCGATATTGATCTGACTTCCGGCATGATTCATAAACAGATGATGAATTTTCAGTCCCGGCTTGCCAAATTCAATAAAGTTATCGGCGGCAATGTCCCAGGAGTTATCCATCAGGTAGAATTCTTTCGGGTCGAAGGCCAGCTTGTAGTTTCCATTCGCTTTGGTAATCAGCGAGCGAATGAGCAGTTTCTTGTTTTTGCCGTCGGTTGAAGAGATATTCGCCAGTATTTTGTTGTCGGCCAGTTTCCCTTCCAGTATAAAATTATCGAGATTAACCTGAGAGTTCGAAATCTCTTTGCTCGAAATCTGGTAGTTCAGCGCCGACTGATCTGAATTTACATTGATCGCAAAGTTCTTGATCTCAGTCGATCCGTACACGATTTTATTGATGGTGGTATTCAGTTTCAACTCGTTTTTCTCACTGTCGAAACTTCCGGTAATGATTCCCGGCTCGAATTCGGTGAGTTGCGGGAAAAGCACTTCAGAAAGAATGGGATGATTGTGCAATTGGATCTCGAAGTTAAAATTGGAAGCAGCGTTTTTCCTGATTGCCTGAGTTGATCCGGATATCGGGAAGTAATGATTGACGAATTGATTGAGCAGCGCAGGCAAGGCCATTGGAGAAGCTGTTCCGGCATATTTGATATCAATAATCGCACTGTTAACGCTGATCTCACTTTTGTTGGGCAGATTCACCGAAGCGGTTAAGAACGAATCGAGTTGATACCGTTTCCCCTTGCTGATGATCGCAATATTCGTGATTCCGGCGGTCCCATTCATCTGGTCGGCAGATCCGCCCTTTAAATCGGCTGCCACCACAAACGCAATCCGCACATCTTCTTTGGTGAGATGAAGCTTTTGAAGGTCGGCTCCCAGCACATTCAGCTTGAACTTATAGCGTTCCTGATTGGGGTTTAAGCTGACCAATCCGTCCAGATCGAATTTTACATTATCGTCGTTTCCGCTTATTTTCCCCTCGAATTGTTTACCCGAAACAGTTCCATCCAGCTTCAGGCCGTGATAAGTATATTGATTCAGCTCAAGTTCCGATGCATCAGCGTTGATTTTTGCCTGAATCGTTTTCATATCCAATCCTTTTCCGTTGGCTTCTGCGGTTAACGATATCGGTCCATACATCGCAGTATCTTTCAGGAAACGGCCAACATCCAACTTACTCAGGTTTATTTTACCGCTGAAGTTTTCAGTTGGATCAACCGATGCAACCAGATTGGCATCGCCAAAACTGCTGGTCATATTTGCTGTCGATTCAAACGATTTCGGCTGCCCTTTAAAATGAACCTGCATGTTGATGTTTTCCGGAAGGTCGATGCTGTCAGGGAGATAAGTGCCTGCTAACATCATCATATCTTTCTTGCCGGAAATCATTTTCAGGTTTGGAAAATCGTAAAACGCGGTTTCATATTTGGGTAATCCTTTGATGATGAAATCGGTTTCAAGAGTTGTATTGTTTCCGGTTTTGACGACCAGATTTTTGCCCGTCAGATCATTCATTGGTCCGTTTACATTTCCTGAAGCGGTGGTCACATTCAGGCTATTCCGGAAGAAAGGTTGTGCTGCGAGTTCTGGTCTGAAATAAAGCACATCGGAGTTTCTGAAGCTCAGATTTCGGAGGTCTAAACTCAGCGTATTAAATTGCATCGAATCAATCAAGGTGGTCAGCGACGGATATTGAATGTTGAAATCGGCGTCGAGAGTAGAGTAGGGGGTGCTGGCTTTCAGTTTATTGGTGGTAATGGAATGTTCGTCCATTTTGAGATTGCCCTCCATATGGGTGATTGCAAAGTTGTTTTGATCGGTTGCACTGAAGTTTTTAACCGAAGCTTTGGTCAGATCGGATGAATACTGAAAATCGGTTGCTTCAAGCATTAATTTGCTGTATGTTAGATTATCCGGATCAAACACACCTTTCAGTTCAGGCTGATTCCCGATTTTATAGGTGAAGACATTTTCTTCCATTTCGATGCGGTTCACGGTGACTTTCCAATTGTTCCCGGACGCTGAAATCGGAGTATCTATGGGTATTTCAGGTGTGAAGTTGTAATATCGAATCTGGCTTTTCGACAGGTCTAAATCGTTGGACGACAACAGCTGGATTTGCATATCGAGGTAAGCATCTTCCAACCTGCATCGATCGATAACCGAAGAGACTGACCGATAACCCACTGAATCGGTATAACTGATTGTTGAATTTTTGAGTTCCAGATTTTTAGCTGATATCTTCGGCGAAACGCCTCCGGATTGGTTTTTCGATGTGTTTGCTGATTCAGTTACCAACACATGAACCCTCAGTCCATCAAGCAATAATTTGTCAATTCGGTAAACTGATTTTTGGAAATCAATGCCATCCATGCTAAATTCTGAGTTTTGGAGAGACGCGGAAACATTCATTCCTGCGTATTCGTCATTGTAACGAAAATGGATGTTTTTCAGGCTTACATTTTCTAAATTGAATGTCCATTTTGATTGTGCAGTAGAATCTGCAACTACCTGTGTTGTATCGTTGAATGCTGTCAGGAGAAAATTGTAATTGAACTGCGGATTGGTTTTTGTGCTGTGCAGCCTGACGATTGCCTTTTCCAGAGCAAGCGAACCGATGTTGATCTTGCTTGATAATAAGCCGAAAAGCGACATGTTTATCTTTGCTTTTCCGGCGAATAACAATGTGTCCTTATTGAGGTCTTCCATGAAAAGACCCTCGAAAACTACCGATTTGGGGAATGAAATGCTGACACGACTGATTTCAACTTTGGTGTGGGTTTTAGTACTGATCAGCGAAGTGGCGTAACGGACGATCTTGTTTTGAACGGAAGGAATTTGAATGACCAGGAAGATCAGGATAAAAAGAAGCACACTGATGCTGACCATCCAGATGAAAGTCTTTAAAACCCTTTTAAAAACATCAGTCACCTTCATCGTTTTGTTTGTTCGGGATTTGTTAATTAACCACATAGGACACCTGGTTTTTTATTGGCTCGATGATGATTTTATGGGTAAATATTTTTGAACCCCATAGCAGATTAATAAGGTTTAGGTTTGTGCGGCTCGATATGTTCTACTGAGGTTTAAAAACGAAAATAAGGTTTTCCGGAATTAAACCGTCAATTAAACAGGTAATTAGTCAATATAACATTTTTGAAACCTTATTTTCTAATTCTAACCTTAGTAGAAATTGTCAACATAAAAACAGAACCTTATTCCCTTATTCAAAAGCCAAAACCAATGAGGTCTATTTACAGTTACCTTAAATACCCACACTGTCTGTTATAAAACCTTTTTATTTTTCTATTGTGTCCGATGTGGTTTTCATCCTATTTTTTGTCCCAATTATTCGGGATGGCTCATTTCTTTTGGTCCGTTGGCTTTTTTCATTCGCTCCAGCAAATTGTATGCAGCCGGTGAAATGCTTTCAGGAACAGCACCCGATTCAAGCGATGTCCGGAGTATATCCAGCAAGTCGTTGTATCCTTCCACTTTTTGTTTCCGAAGGATATGATGGGCGCCATGTTGCAACACTACCGATTTTGATCCATGTTCTACCAATGCACGCAACAATACAGGCCAGGCTGCTTTCCTGAATTTCTCCAGGGTTTTGGCTGCCAGCCAGGCTACGTCGCTCTCCGGGTCTTCCAATGTTTTTACCAATGTAGGTATCGATTTCAGATCACTGATTTCATTGAGCGCTTTGGCTGCTTCCAAACGGGCTTTGTGTATTTTCGAGTTTTCCAATACCAGCGACAAGGGAGAAACAGCTTGTTTCCCGATGGTTACCAACGACTTTCTGGCTCTTATGCGTACCTTTTCATCTTCGCTTTCCAGCTGGTTTACCAAAGATTGCGTCGTAATTTGGGTTTGTTTTTGTTCGTACATTATTTTTCTTTCTATAACTGAAATACAGTGCGTAATGTTCAGTAAATGTGTGACAAATGAAATTTAATTGTATTATACAATTTTGAAAAAAAGTTACATCATTCACACATTTAGGAGGGATTAATTTACCCCTGACAGGTTTTAAACCCTGTCGGGGGTAGTCATTACCAATCAATTTATTTTAAGCCAATTTTCGATCTGATCGATTTCAACTTTTTGGTCATGCACGTATTTAAAATTAGCTTGACTGTCAAACCATCCCATTACCCGATCACGTTGTAGTTTGGTTGGTTTTACCGAGATACAGGTTAAATAGCTGCTCCAGGAATATTCTACCGGATGATCGCAAAAACGATGATGTACCGGGTTATTATGAATATATAAGATCACCTGTTTCAAATACCATTCATTGTCGATTAACTTTCGTTTAAATGGCCGTTCAAACAGATTGCCATGACGGTTATAGCGTTTGTTAAAGGCTTTTGTATAGGCGTTAAAAAGATTTGAAAAATGTTGGTGTGGTGGTTTCAGACCTGACAGGTTTTTAAAACCTGTCGGGTCTAACGATGTAATTTCCTCTTCTTCCTTCACCCTCACCAACAAATGAAAATGGTTAGGCATTAACACCCACGCGTATGTTTCGGCCACCGGCGAAATATATTTATCGTACAGACCAAGGAAATGTTCGTAGTTATCAGCCTCCTTAAACAAATTGCAACTATCGATACCACGATTATAAATATGGTAATAGTTGCCAGCGCTTAAAGGTTCGATGATTTGCATGAGGATATATAAATTTAATTTACCCCTGACAGGATTCCAAACGAACTACAAACTAGTTTTTAACACACCGAATTGATGCTCCTGAAATCTTTGCCGAAGTTCTGGTAATAAAGGCCGAAGCTGAAGTGTTTTCGATCGTACCAAACGCTGGATTACCCGAAGAATCAAAGGTTGCAAGCATAAAGCAAGCATCTTGTAATTTGTCGTACGAGGCGCCGTCAGCACCTACATATCCATTGGGTAATGCTGTAAAACCACTTGTATTGTCGGCTCCAGCATTGGGTTGGGCCCAATACCATTCCGACGATTCTTTTAGCTTACCACCTGCAACCGGCGACCCACCTAAATAACTGATTAACGTATTCCATTCCGACTCAGATGGCACATGCCATCCGGATGGACTAATGTTTTGATTATCACTAATAGCAAATCCATTGTAGATGTATCCAAACGATGCCTGATCAACATTGGTATAATAACCCGGTGAGCTTTTATCCGTCCAGTTACTCTGATTATTCAACGACTTCAAACCGGTTCCATTCTGAAACTTAGTTACTTTAAGGTTTTCCTGCATCCAAACCTGATTTCCAATCCGAATGGTACGATAGGTATTTCCATCAATGTCTTTAATTGGCTCATCGGGTACGTTTAACCACAGCGTAAACGATTTAATATCTCCATAAGTCGTGCCTACGCTATTGGTGGCATAGGCCCTGATATAATACTTTGTATTCGGTTTTAAATTGGTAACGTTGCTTGTAAATAAACCTGTTCCCTGATCAGCAACCGACTTATTATCAGTGATCGATGGCTCAGGATTTTCACTCCAGCAAACTCCTTTAGCCTCAATCACATCACCGCCATCTGATACTATATTTCCACCACATTCGATGGACTGATAAGTTTTAACAGTAACCTGATTAGTACTTAAAACAGGTTTTTCTCCGGTAGTTTGAAATTCAATTTCGTTTCCGTATCCGGTACTGATGTAATTGGTTGCATATGCCCTAAGGTAATATTTGGTATTTGGAATCAGATCGGTTATTTTCATCGAAAACGCATCAGAATCTGATTCGTCCTTAACATGAAAATCGGCGATGGTAGGGTTTGGTTTTGTCGACCAACATAAGCCTTGTCGAATGATTTCGTACTTTCCTTTAACCTTTATCTCCGCTCCGCTATAAGCTGAAATGTTGGTGATCTGACTTACTTCTAAAGTGATTAATTCAGGACTCGATTCCTCTTTATCCTCTTTTTTACAGCTATTCATAATTGCCATAAATGAGACGATTGCCAATAAAAAATAAATCAGATTCTTATATTTCATTCTTATATAATTTGTTTTTAATTGTCGAATGGAATTCGCATGATAGAAAATATTCATTCCTGTTGATGTTTCCATGAATCATGCTCATTTCATCAGTACAAATATTAAATGCGAAATGACTTTTGTTTATAATTAAAGTTTTTTGCCCGCATAAACGGCAGACAGAACTCACCTGTATTTGTTTGTTGACGATTGTGATAGCAGTTCTCGTAATTTACTTCATCGTTATTTTATAGATCTCATATGGTCGAACAGAAATAAACGAGCCCTTATTGTTGTCATTAAAGAAGTCAAATTTCACATAGTTGTTGCTGTCGTTCTGAAGCAGGGTTGTTTCTTTCGTTTTAATGTCCAAAAGATAATACCCATCCAATCTGACGGTTGAATCATAATCGTAGCTCTGGTAAAAAATAAGCTTGTTATCGGCTAAATTAATACTACTCGGAAAAGTAAAATACCTTCCTTTCTCGAAAGGTTGCTCATAAACAATTTTGTTATCTTTATAAACAATCATTCTTGTGTATACTGGTGACAATGATTGCGTTTCCCGAAAATATTCGACTGTAATATAGTATTGTGAATGTTCATCAAAGTAGGCAATTGATGAGTTTGAATTTAAAAATGGCAATCGATCTTCAAAGCTGAAATTCGAGAAATTAAATATCTCACCTCCCAGAAAAATCTGATTAAAACTGTATTCGCTTAAATATCGAATGTCGGCCGGATACGTTTTCTTTGAATTATCTGAAAGGTTAATCAGCGAAATAGAATTCGTTGAAACAGGGTTTGAAACCATGATTGAATTATTGACAACTCTCGAAAACCGGCCATAATCAGCCGAACCCCAATCGAGAAAAGAAGTTGCACGAGTATTCACATCGTAATTAAGCAATGCACAGGAGTCTGCTTTTAAAAAGCGATTGTTATAGTTCCTTGAATATGTTATTAACTGATTGTCGCTCTTTGAACGGATTAATAGAGAAAAGAAATTTTCGTTGAGAACTTCAAGTTTTTTGTCGGTTAGCGAAAGGCGTTTTAAAACTGGTTTGTTATTGATGTAGTCGAGGTAAAAAATTACATTTCTGGATGGAGATATGTCAAAATCAAGTCGTTGATTGATTGAGGCTAATTTCTCGTAATTGAATTGGTTCGAATATTTGTGTTTATATTCATTAAGGATAAATTCCTCCAGAAAAACGGTATCCTTGGTTTCCTTGGTTTCGCGGATTAAAATTCGATAAACATCATTTGGTGAAAAGTCGTATTTAACTTCCGTACTTAAAATATCAGTATTGTTATTTTCCGTAGTAAGCAAAAAGTTGGCCACATCGGTATTGCCCTTTTTCAAGTAAAGTTTTAAAGTTTTGTTTTTCGGATTAAGAACAGAAAAGGTAAATTGGTTGGTAGCCGTTGGAAGTAATTTAAATTTTAAATCGCTGATCGCTGTTTTTATGGTGTCTTTGGGTTCAATCGTGTGATCGGTTTGAATTTCTTCTGTTTCACACGAATAAAAAAGAACAGATAAGATTGAAAGAATTAGAATCAGGTTTTTCATATCTCTTTGGTTTGGTTTTTATGGGGTTAATGTATGCCTGCGGTCGAGGCAGGGAACTCAGATGTTGTTTCGAATTATTTTTATCGGTGTTTGTGTTGCCGGCAATATACTTGTTTCACTTCGAAATAATTAAGTTATGCGTTCATTTATCTGAGCGTAACCGTGCAACTCTCGTGCCAGAAGATATTTATTTCGAATAATATTTTTATGTTTTTTTGTCGCCTCTTTTATAACCCTGGTGCTGCCCCTCGTTTCTGCTATCGCTCAAACGAGGGGCAGTGTGAGGTAGCTGATGTTGTGCGTTCGCTTTTTTATTCTCCGATGTAAGTTGTCTGACTACTTATTAGTTTTGCAATTTTCCTGTCTTTGTTCTATTGCCTTACCTTTTAATCCATTCAAATATTGAATTCACAAATTCCTGAGGTTGTTTTCTCCATTGCCAATAAACATTTGGCCAATTCCAATCAGCACCATTTAGCCCTTCGTTTGTTATCATATCATGTCCGCAATTATTGATAGTTACAATTTTATATTTTACGCCTGCTTGTTTTAGGTAAGCTTCCATTTTACTTTTGTTTTCGTCCGGTGGAACCAAAACATCTTTCTGTCCGAAAATACTTAAGACTGGGCATTTTATTTTCTTTAAAGTTTCTGTAGGGTCGTATGCATTTTTTCTCCACCATATTACGTCATCCCCATTTTGCGTTTGGGGTATATCAAGATTATCAATCCATTTTTTATCTTTTATAACCGAAGCGTAAGTTTTAAGTACCTCCCAATCTTTTCCATTATTCGTCTGAATATATTTGAAAAAAAGATTTGAGTAATGAAGCGCTGAATCAATCGATTCTTTTGAATAGCCCTCATCTTTCAATGTGTATTGAATACGATTAATATCCTGCTCATAAAGAGAAACAGCTGGACCTACAACTAATATTGCAAACCCACAGTTAGATACTTTATTGGCTGCAAGGGGTGCAAGCCATCCTCCCTGGCTTGCACCAAGAAATCCTATTTTAGTAGAGTTTAGGTCTTTTCTACCGGACAGGTAGTTAAATGCTGAAGCGGCATCGTCTGCCAGGTCATTAAAGTTAGCTGTTGAAAAATTACCTGTTGATTTACCGCAACCACGTTTATCGTACAATAAAACCCCGATGCCCTTACTTGCCAAAATATAGCCTAAGGAGTGATACCAGGGCGTATTCCTGTCTTCCCATCCTGACCGTTGTATCAGAATGACGTAAGGGATAGCCTTTCCTGCATTTTTGGGTTTAAATAAAACTCCTGAAAGCGAAATATTTGCATTGGTAAATTTTATTTCTTCTTCTGAAAAGTTTTTTTCCTTTTGGACTGTTTGTTTTAAATGAATCCGGATTTTAGGATTCATTTCCTTGCTTATACCAGTTAAATCTCCTGTTTTGGCATCTAAAAAACAATAGAAATCTCCATAGAATATTTTTAAATTCAAAGTGTCTTTACTCCAGAATATTTTGTCTGTAAGAACATCCATGTACCCAATTTCAGGTATATCGTATGTTGTTTTATCTGCATAAAAATTAAACGAAACTAATTGAACAGCCCCATCCCGCGTCAATGCACCTTCATAATGGCCTTGTGGTGTCTGGCTATAAACGATTTGTCCTATTAAGAGCAAAAGAAAAGTAGAGATTGTTTTCTTAAATGTAAAGTTTATCAATGTTTTCATTTTCATGTTTTTTTTACATTGACGGTTGAGAAGCTTAAAAGTTACAGGTTGTGTCTAAAGAGACGCACGACATAGGAAGCTATATGCAGGGGCGGATTGCGGGCGATTTCCTGTCCGACAGGACAAGGAAATCGAGCGGAGAGCCGCCCACCGAAAACCTCCGTTGCCGAACTTGACGGGTAGCTGATGTTAGCGGCTGGCATTCCTTATGTTCGTTATATCGGGAGGCCAATCTGTTGAGAAATATTTTGATAAAATACTTTTTTATCACACTAACTATAATTGACTCGTCAATCTACTCGGACCCAATCAATAACAGTTCCGTTACAATCAGGTGAGTTTGGGCAACAGATAAATTCATCGCCTGTTTTGTCCTTGAAAACTTTAAAGTC
>Ga0208789_1000371_pt1 | contig 46829 bp, 52 predicted proteins | sample Methanotroph_Enr_FD_187368 | JGI IMG/M metagenome (GOLD analysis project Ga0208789, IMG submission 187368) | Enriched soil microbial communities from Old Woman Creek wetland in Ohio, USA - Methanotroph_Enrichment_5 (SPAdes) (version 2) | ecosystem: Environmental > Terrestrial > Soil > Wetlands...
CACGGCCGACCCCGAATAGCCCATCAGGCCCAGCCTCTGCCCGGCGGTCTGGCCCTCGCCCTCGCCGAACACCTTTTCCACCCTGCCGTAAAAGTCCGAAGCCGCCTGGCTGGCGCTGCCGGTGTCCGAGCCGTTCACCCAGCCGGCCGCGTAGCTGGCCCCGCTCCTGCCGTAACCGGTCACCTCCACGCCGGACTGGGTCTTGTTCAGCGCCGGGCCGCCGGCGAAGGAGAAGTTGTAGATCTCGTAAGGCGACACCGAAAGCTGCCGCTTGGCGCTGAGCGCGGCGTAGGCGGGCTCGAAGCGCCCGGCCCGCACGTTGAGCCAGGACGAGCCCAGCGTGCTGAAGACCACGTTCGCCATTTCCAGCACGCCGTCCTGCGAGGCTACGCCCCGCGAACCGGCGATAATGGGCGTGTAGACTAAGATATACCCGGCGTCGGGGCTCAGCAGCCCCGCCGAAAGCAGGTCCAGGTTGTTAAGCTGGAACTGCCGTATCGCGGGGTTCGTGCTGTTGGTGGTCCTGGAATAGTTGAAGCCCGCGCTGGTGCGCAGCGCTACCGGGGGAGGGCTGTGCAGTATCGTTTTCTCGTCTTTCTCCCGGCCCGGCAGGCGGTAGCCGTTGCGGCGGTACCTGGCGCCGAAGTCGTTCAGCCTGGGGTAATTCGAGTGGCACATGGTGCAGCTGAAGCCGTATTTCCTGGCGAAAACCGGCACAGCGCCGGCCGGCTGGTCAGCCCCGGCCAGCACCGCCAGGCAGCCGGCGGCCGCAAGAGCGTACTTGTAAAATATATTTTTCATTTTGCAGCTCCTTTTAAACTCAGTCGGGAAGCTTGGGTTCTTTTACTTCGGCCACCGGCCCCGTCAGGCTCTTGAGATAGGCCACCAGGTCTTTTTTTTCGGTTTTGGTGAGGTTGAGCGGCAGCATCAGCCTGTCCAGGTGCGGGTTGGGCACCCCGCCGCGGCTGTAAAGCTCCACGACGTCCTCAAGGGTCTTTTCCGAGCCGTCGTGCAAGTACGGGTAGGTCTGCTCTACGTTGCGCATGCCGGGGGTTTTGAAAGCGCCCAGGTCTTTGGCGGCCTTCGTCACGGCGTACCGGCCCTCGTCCTTGAACTTTCCTTTCACATAGCCGACGCCCAGGTTATGGTAGCCGCCGTCAGAGAAAGCGGGGCCGCTGTGGCAGGCGCTGCAATGCCCTTTGCCGTTGAAAATATTAAGGCCGCGCACCGCCGAAGGGGTCATGGCTTCGGGCTCGCCCTGCAGGTAGCGGTCATAGGGCGAAGGGCCGGAGACTATGGTGCGCTCGAAGGCCGCTATGGCCTTGCCGATAGCGTCCGCCGTGGCGTCGGTGCCGAAGACGTTCTGGAACTGCGCCTTATAGCCCGGGATGGCGTTCAATTTGTTCACCACGTTTTCCAGGGTCTCGCCCATTTCGATCGGGTTGGCGATCGGGCCGACGGCCTGCGCTTCAAGCGTAGGCGCCCTGCCGTCCCAGAACTGCACCTTCATATAGGCCGAGTCTATGATCGAGCCGGAATTGCGCCCGCCCACCTGGCCCTTGATCCCCGTGTCGGTAGCCCCGTGGTTGGCCCAGCCTTTTTCCGGCACATGGCAGGTGGCGCAGCTTACGGTATTGTCCGCCGAGAGGCGCTTGTCGAAGTAGAGCTGCCTGCCCAGTTTTACCTTGGCGTCGGTCAGCAGATTGTCCGGCGGCACCGGCACCGACGACAGGAGCCCGTTGAAAAGGAACCCCTCGTCGGCAAAAAGCCCGCCGCCCTGCAAGGCAAAGAACAGCGCTCCGGCCGAAGCCAGGCAAAGCAACATTATCTTTCTCATTTTACCCCCTGCCGGCAGCGCTCCCCCGCGCAATTGCCGTCTCCTCAGTTTATATAACACATTAATACGGCCAGTCAAGAGTTTCCGTTCTCTCCCGGCCCGCATTGCCAGCCCGGGCGTGAAGAGCTAGAATAAGGCTAGTTCAGGCGGGAATAAATATAAATGCTCGACATCAAACCCGGGACCGTCATCAACGGCCATAAAATAATCGCCGAGCTGGGCCGGGGCGGCATGGGCGTGGTGTACGAAGCTTTCGACCCCAACCTGGAACGCCGCGCCGCGGTGAAGATCATACTCCCCGAGCAGGCCAGCGACGTCAACAAGAAGCGCTTCAGCCGCGAAGCCGCCGCCATCGCCCGCTGCAGCCACCCCGGCATTATCAAGGTCTACAGCTACGGCGAATTCGAAGGCCTCCCTTTCTTCATCATGGAATACGTCAGCGGCAGCCCGCTGTCCTCTTTCCTGGAGCGCGCGCGCATCATAAAGAACGCCAAGAACCTGGGCGAGCTGAAAGAATACGGCTACCTGAACGAGCCCTCGCCGCAGGAAGCCGACTGGCCCTATTTCCTGAAGAGCTTCACCTCCTCGCCGCTCCTGGACGAGAATTATGAAAACCACGTTGCCACCCTTGTAGCCAATGTGGCCGACGCGCTTTACGAAGCCCATTCTTTGGGCATCCTGCACCGTGACATAAAGCCCGGGAATATCCTGGTGGCCGAAAAAGGCCACGCCAAGCTGGCCGATTTCGGCTTGGCTAAAATAAAAGGCTCCTCGGACCTGACAGCCGACCAGCAGATCTTCGGAACCCTGAAATATATCTCGCCCGAGCATTTCGCCGGCGAGGAACCCACCCGGCTTTCGGATATCTACGGCCTGGGCGTGGTGCTGTACGAACTGCTCACCCTCGCCCACCCTTTCGACGCCGACAATACCGCCGCGCTGGTAAAAGCCGTCACTCTGAACGCCCCGGTCCCGCCGGTAAAGCTGAACCCGAAGATCTCCCCGGCCATGAACGAGCTGGTCTTGAAATGCCTGTCGAAGGACCCCGCCGGCAGGCCGCACAGCGCGCGCGAGCTGGCCGACGCCGCCCGCATGAGCGCCAGCCGCAGGGGCCTGAACACCCGGTTCTTCGACGGCGTGCGCGGGATGCTGGGCGCCGTGATGCACAGCGACACCAAGCCGCCCGAAGAAGTCGTGCCTGCCGAGGCAGGCGAAGCCGATAAAAAAGAAGCCGTGCGCCTGTCCGAAAAGTCGGAGAAAGCCTATTTCACCGAAATGAATCTGACCAGGGCCATGAGCCTGGCCACCGAGGCCCTAGCCCTGGACCCGTACTGCCTGGAAGCTTTCTCCATGCTCGCCCTGGTTTCCACCAATTTGGGCGGCGGCATGCTTTACAGGCGTTACCTGCCCAACCTGCGGCGTATGAGGGAAAATTGCGGCGACGAGGGCCTGAAGCTGAAGATAAGCTTCCTGATCGAACACTTCGACGATACCGCCAACCGTCAGAAGACAGGCGAGCGCTGCCTGCGGCAGCGGCCGGACGACAAAGAAGCCCTGATGCTTTGCGGCATGATGGAAGCCGGGCGCCAGAATTTCAAGACGGCGGGCGAATACTGCGAGAGGCTGAAAACACTGGTCCCGGACCCTGTCTTCTTCGAAGCCGTCTTCGCGCCGCGTTTCCGCCCGTCTCAAACCCCCGAGAAGCAGCTGGAACAGGCTATGACCGCCTCCGCCGCTTACCCTGAAGCGACTATCCTGCGCGTAGCCATGCTGGGCACGCTGATAGACGCCGATCTGCTGGAGGAAGCGGAGAAGCGGTTCCCGGCGGCCCTGGAGCTGGCGCCTTCCGACGACCTGCTGGTCTATTTCAAAGGGGAACTTCACCTCCGCAGGAACGAACTGCAGGCGGCCTGCGGCGAGCTGCGGAAATTCATAGGTCTCACCCCCACCGAGGACCTGAAGCCGCACGCCTACACCAAGCTTTACCGGCTCTACAAACTGCTGGGCAACGAGGAGCAGGCGCAGAAGAACCTCAAAATAGCCAGGAACCTGGCGCCGGAACTGGATCTAAAGACCAATGAGGAAATAGAGGACCGGGTGCGCGGCCTTAGTTTCCCCGCCGACTCTTTCGAAGGCTTCAGCCGCGCCGAAGCCGGCTTCGCCCTTGAAGAGGGCAAGGCCGTCCTGCTGCGGCATTTGGAGCGCCCATATAATAACGTGGATAACCCCGCCGTTTCCCTTTACCGGTACGAGAGCGGCGCCCCGCGCGGGCTCACCATCTGGCTGGGCTACAACGCCGAGCGGACCGGAGCGCTGAGGATGCGGATGCACCTGCAGGCGCCGCCGCTGTCGTCCTTCAGCGACTGGCGCGGCAATATCCTGAAAACGGAACTGCAGAAGACCGCTGCGAAGCATTACGGGAACTGCCTGGCCAGGGTGTACCTGAACCCCTCGCCGGAGCTCAACGAAACTTACGCCGTTACCGCCGAGCTGGACACCGAGAAGCTGTGGCACAGGCACGAAGACGGCTCCGTGGCGTTCCGCCTGGAAGAAATGCCCGACAGCACCGCCAGCCGCGCGGTAATACTGGCCCTCCCCGAAGGCGCCGAGCTTATTTCAATTTCCCCCGAGCCGGACCGGCGCGAAATCGCCGGCGGCGAGACCATGCTGGTCTACTCCCGCTTCTTCCCCGCGAACCGCCCCTTCACCATAACCGCCCGCTTCCGCCCGCCCGCGGAAGGCGCTTAAGAGCAGGACGGCTCTTTCAACAGCCTTACTCCGCGGCTTTGTCGCCGCCTGGCATGAACATGTAGGACACACCTGTGCGCAGCACGAAGGGGTCGCTTACGCCGGACAGGCCGAACGCAGGCTGAAGCCGCGCGGACCAGCGGCTGGAAATATCGTAAGTGAAAACGGGGCCCAGGTAATGCTGCTGGGTCTTCCAGTAGAAGCCGAAGCGCTTGTTGTCGCCCAGCGCGCCTATCATCTCAATTCCCCAGCCGAGCCGGCCCCCCGAAAGCGCGGGCGTCGCCGCCATGCCCGCCATCCCGGCCGCCATCCCGCCGCTCATCCCGTCCGGCTTCATAAAGACGCCCAGGGCGTAGCCATAATCGCTGCCGTGCGGCGACTGCAAAGCCGTTTCCCTGACGAAATTGAAAGTGGCGTTCAGCCGGTCCCAGTCGTGATAGACCAGCACGCGCTGTTCGAAAGTGCGCACGGAGGTATGGCGGGCCCGCGCCAGGGGCGCTTCCAGGTCCCCGGTCCCGAAACCGGCCACTTCCATTTTATACAGCGCCGCGCCGTTCAGGTCCTCGTATTCGCCGTAAAGGCTCAGGTTGAACAGCCTGTCGTCGCTGAACAGGTGGAAATAGGTATTGAAGCGCATGCCCCCGTAAGCGGCGGGCTTGCCGGCTATCTTCTGCCACTCGGCCATAACGCCCGCCGTCCAGCGCGAAGTGAGGCCGTACTCCGCCATCAGCATGCCGGTGACGAAATTCCGCCCGTGCCGGGCCACCTGGTAATCCGGCAGCGCCATAAGCATGAGCGAATTTTTTTCGAGGGGGGAATTGATGGTGCTGAAGTAGGGGGTCATGTCCATCTGGGCATGCGTAACCCCCGGCAGCAAAGCCATCAGCGGGATAGCGAAAAACAGCAGGCGTATTTTCATATTGTGATACTACACTTTCCCCGGCCGGGCCGCAATACGGCGCGCGTGAAGCCAGCCCCGGTCCGCACCGGGGCTGCCCCGCCGTTAAAACCCCGCCGTTTACAGGGGCTTACGGCTTCCCGTGCATGGGCATATCGGGCCTTTCAGGCCTGTCCATCTTTTCCATCTTCTCCATTTTTTCCATCCGCTCCATCTTTTGCATCTTCTCGCCTTTCTCGCCGGCACGCATCTTTTCCATCCTGATTCTCTCGGCTTTATAAGCCCTGCGGGTTTGGGCCGACACTTTCCTGGTCCTGGTAAGGACAGGCCCCAGTTTCGTGCCCAGCTCCTTGGCCACGTTGCCCCAGCCCATTACGGGCGGGCCCTGGCGCAGCGCCGTTACTTTCTGCAGGTTCTCGTCCGTAACGCCGCCGGGCAGCCTCTGCGCCATAGACAGGGCTATGCAGATCTCCCCGTAGCCGAGCTTCTGGTCGCGCAGGCGCTGCATCTGCTCGTCAGTCGCCTTGAACTCTATCTTCAGCCTGTCCGTCACCATTTTTGCGTCTTCAAGCTGGACCGCGTCCTTGTCTATCTCCATCGCCGTCGTCTCCAGCCGCTTTTCGTCCGCGGATTTCACCTGCGCCAGCGCCGGCATGGCGGCCCACAGCAGCAGCCCCGCTAGTACCAAGCTAAGTTCCCTGTTCTTCATGATCCCCTCCTGTCTATCCTCTTATAACTAAAACTTCAGGCTGAAGCCGGCGCTTACGCCCAGGTCCGGGCTGCCGTCCGACAAGCCCACGGTGAGCCCGCCGAAGTACTGCGCGCTGGCGGTGGCGCGCCAGGAAAGCGTGCCGCTCAGGCTGCGCGGGCCGGGGTTGCCGGCCACTATCGCGTTCTGGGTCTCGTAAAGAACGGTCAGGCCCAGGTCTTTCTCCAGCGCCGTCGAAAAGCCCAGGCTCAGGGCCAGCTGGTTCCTGTAATCCACGCCCGGGGGCTCGCCGATAAAGGTGTAGTAGCCGTCTGCAAGCAGGGTCCAGTCCGCCGAAAGGTCCTTGGCCGCTTCAAGCCCCGCGCCGACGTCCAGGCGGCCGGTGCCCAGGCCTTTGCTCTCGCTTGCGGTAGGCAGCTTCACTTTGCCGGCCAGCGCCAAGTCCAGGGCCGCGTCCTCCCGCGTAAGCATGCGGGCGGCGCGCAGCAGTATGTCGCCCAGGCCCGATTCGGCGGAAGTACTGGCGGACGCGCGCGTCTTGCGCCCGGCGTGCATGACCTGGCCGCCTATAATTACGACCTGCCCCGTAGAGCTCTGGCGCACATAAGGCACCGTCACGGACACGTCCGCGCGGTCGTAATAGCGCGTCAGGGTGAACGGCACGTACAAAGTATCCACGCGCTCGGTGGTCCCGTACTTGCCGGTATCGTAATTGACCGAAGAACTGAATTTCCAGTCCTGCGCCCCGGCCGTGCCGCAGAGCGCAGCGCAGGCCAGGGCGGCCGCAATAACGGAAATTAATCTCATTAAGTCCTTGTCCTATTTCTGCAGCAATCTGATGACCACGCGCCTGTTGAGCTGCGAGGCGACCGTGGTGCTGTCCAAATTAACTTGATATATCGCCGGGCGCATTTCGCCGTAGCCAACAGTGAAGATCCGGCCCGCATCAACGCCTTGCGCGACCAGGAAATCCTTAACTGTATTCGCCCTTCTCTCGCTCAATTTCTGGTTATAGTCTATGGTTCCTTCCATGGAAGCATAACCCTCTACCGACACGATGATCGTCGGATTAGCCTTCAGGTACTGGGCATTTTCCGTCAGAACCTCCTTCCCCAAGGGCCTGATGGTTGAGGAGTCAAAATCAAAATATCTTTCGTCAAACTCTATCTGCTTGAGCACTACGGGCTGCTTCTCGACCGGCGCGGGCTTGGCCGCGGTTTCGCGCGGACCGCCGAACAGGTAGGAGACGCCCAGCGCCGCCAGCAGGTTGTTCGTGCCCCTGCCGGACCCTGTATCTATCACATGGTCCACGTCGGCCCGGATCAGCCAGTCGGGCCTGTAGAAATACTTAAGACCCCCGCCCCAGTGCACGGCCAGCTCGTTGGAGGCGGTGCGGCCTTTGGGCTGCAGCCTGAGCATCCCGGCCCCAACCTGTACAAAAGGCATGAACTTGGCAAAACGGAAGTGGTACGAGGCCGCCAGCGACGGGTACAGCGTGGTCAGGTCCTCGCCGGAGCGGATAGGAAAGACCGAGACCTCGCCCGAGAGCCGCTCGGCGAAGTAATGCCCGAACCGTGCCCCGTAGATGAAGCTGGTATCCAGGTCGGTATCGCCTTCGAACACCATGGCCCCCGCCTGAACGGTGACCTCGTTCTTGCATTTGAGTTCAGCCTGGGCCGGCAGCACAAAGCCCGCCAAGACCAGGAACAGTCCCGCTATTTTCAGTTTGTTCATTTTATCTTCCCCCTATATCAGTTCCGGGCTTATACTAGCGCAATGCCGCGAAACTGATAATAGCCTGTTTCCGTTTTTAATTGACTTTTTTTCAGGGCGGGTTCTGCGTGCTGGACCTACCCCTTTATGGGTATATGGCATTTGCGGGAAAAGAGGTAGAATTTGGGTAGCTGGGTCAGGCAACGGTCTATACTAGTATAACAACAATGGAATTACTCAAATCCTTAGCCGGGAAGGCAGCCCATTTACGGGGTGCGCCGGGCTGGGCCCTGTGCTAGTCTACACCGCCAATAAAGCGCGCTTCCAGCAGGATGTCATCCCCACTGACATCTATAACACCTTTACGGCCCCGGGCATAAAGAGCGGCACCAGCACGGTAACGCTTAAGAACAGCGCGGGCCTGGACCTCTCCCACGCCGTCACCAACCACGAGTTCGGCCTTATCTACAAGCTGGCCACGTCCGCCAGCATTATGGACGGCTGGTTCGCCTTCGACGGCCCCAGGTACGACAGGGCGGCGTTCCTCACCTACGCGGCCGGGGTGCTTAACGCCCATCTTAACCCCGTGCCCCTGCCCGCGGAGGGCAGGCTGCCGGTGTTCTTCGAGGATTCGGACCCGCTGGTGCGGTCCATCTTCGGCCGCGAGCTTTCCGGCATGAACTACGGCTCCGGCGGTTCGCTGTTCTCGGGGAAGGCGGGGCAAAAGCTGTTCTCGGAGGGCCTCACCCTGCTCAATGGGCGCGCCAGGAACCGCCTGGCATTCTTCGACGCCGAAGGCGTGGCCGGCGAGGGCTTTGCCTACATAGAGAACGGCGTGCTGAAGGCCCCGTTCTGCGACAAGAAGACCGCGCGGCAGTTCGGCTTTACGCCCAGCGGCAGCGCGTACGCCGCTTACGACGGCGCCCCCGAGACCGGCCCCTCCTGCGGCACCATCAAGCCCCAGGCCAGGACCGTGAGTGAAATGCTGGGCGGCCAGGCCGCCGTGTTCGTGGCCATGGCCAGCGGCGGCGACTTCACCAGCCAGGGCGGCTTCGGCACCCCGGCCCAGCTGGCCTTCCTGCTGAAAGACGGCAAACTTGCGGGCAGGCTCCCCGAGCTGCAGCTCTCCTCCTCCGTCTACCAGATGTACGGCCCCGACTTCCTGGGCGTCTCCGCCGACACCATAATGCCCCTCTCCAGCAACCGCTGGCTGGGCTTTACGATGGACGTGAGGAAGGCGTGAGCTGGCGAGTGCTGATATTGTAATGGGTAAGTGCCTGCTCCTTAACTGACAACTTTTGGCAAATCTGCTAGACTTTCATAGTATAAAAGGTGTTTGCTAATACTTTAGGCAATAAACTGAATAAGGCTGATGATAATGAGTTCTGTCCTACCTTTTCCACTAGACAACCAGGCAAAGTCTTCTGACGCCTCTAAAACATCTCTATTGAGTGCAGTGGAGTTGTTTGCCGGTGCCGGTGGTTTGGCTTTGGGCGTAGAGAGTAGCGGCTTTTTTCACGCAGCAGTTGTTGAACGCGATCCGGCAGCTTGTAAAACCATAAGAGAGAACGCCAAACGGGGTGTGATTGCCAATTGGCCACTTGTTGAAGGCGATGTCCGCAGCCTCCACTATGGGGATCTCGCACATGATTTGGACTTACTTTCCGCTGGGCCGCCATGTCAGCCATTTTCTCTGGCCGGGAAGCAACGCGGACGAAGTGACAGTAGGGACATGTTCCCGGAAACTATTCGCGCAGTCAGAGAGCTCAGGCCTAAAGCTTTTTTAATCGAAAATGTTAAAAATTTAGAGTCAATCTCGTCGGGTAATTACATGGAATATATCCGGCTACAGTTGCAATATCCAGAGATTGAACGGAAAGTCGGGGAAAAGTGGAGCACACATTTAGCCCGTCTTGAACGAACGCATACAAACGGCAAAGAAAATATTGGCTATAGACTGGTAACCCATACCTTAAATGCTGCGGATTACGGTATTCCTCAAAAGCGTGATCGGGTATTTATGGTTGGTGTCCGTTCAGATCTCGGGATGGCGTTCTCGTTTCCTGAACCGACCCACTCAGTACAGGCGCTGATTTCTGCGAAATGGAAGACGAATACTTATTGGGATAGCGTTGGAGTAGCAAAAAAGAATCGTCCTCAAATCCCTCCTCGCATATTCGGTAAGATAGACGAAATTGCTGCAATGCCGGAGTCAACACGGAAACCATGGGTTACTGTAAGACAAGCCTTAATCGGACTCCCAGAACCTAAGGCGGACTTTACAGAGATAGAAAATCATGAATATCTTGATGGAGCAAGGGTTTATGAAGGCCATACTGGTAGTCCATTGGATGAACCGGCAAAAACAATAAAAGCTGGGAGCCATGGTGTGCCAGGCGGAGAAAATATGCTCGTGAAGGATAATGGCGCGGTTAGGTACTTTACGATGCGTGAATGTGCGCGGTTACAGACTTTTCCGGATAAATACTTTTTTACGGGCAGTTGGGGGATGATGGTAAGGCAGTTGGGCAATGCTGTCCCTGTTTCCCTTGCGAAAATTGTTTCAGGCGCGGTGGCTGATGCTATAAAAGGCCACTACAAAATGGAGATGGGAAAAAATGTCGGCTCAAGAAATTACAATTAAAACGCTTGCAGATTTTACTAGTGTTGTTGAAACCACTCTTTCCGCAACAAAAGAATCGCATAAGGGCGACGACAAGGTCCCGGCTAAACTGGTCAATTGGTATCGTGGTTGTGGGCTTGCAAGTTACAAGTTACAGCCGAGTTTGTACCGGCATACAAAATACAGCAAAGTAAACGACCTTTTGAAATTGGAAAGAATAATGTTGGAGTGGTTTAAGCGGCGTGCCAGTGTTTTTCCCAACGCCCCAGCGGATAATGCCGATGGCTCATGGAATCAGCTGTTTTTTATGCAGCATCACCACGTCCCTACCAGGCTTCTCGATTGGACAGACAATCCGTTCATTGCGTTGTACTTCGCACTTTCAGCTTGGCAGGAAGAGAAAAGCCGGGATAAGACAGTAGCAAAAGAGAATGCGGCTGTTTGGGTTTTGGATCCAGTCGCGTGGAATAAAGTGTCCCTTACGGAAACTACTTGGGGGACGCACGGGCCCTTAACGTTGATGGATCAAGAGATCGGTGGGTATGCGCCAAGGAAATCTGATGACAGTACTGAATTGAAAGCAATGCAGGACAATGCTTGCGCGGTTTACGGTGTTGTAAATAGCGCACGCATGGTGGCGCAACGCGGTGTTTTTACAATCTTTGGACGTAATCTTGAACCGATGGAAAAACAGTTTGACTCGGGATTCCCAAAAGAAGCTCTCCTTAAGATTATAATACCAGCACAAGAGATTCCTGGTCTTTTAGATTCTTTGTTCGCTATGGGGTTTACGGATTCAGCCGCATATCCCGACTTGCATGGATTAGCCTTGGAAATTAAGCGTTATTTCGACTTTATATAATATGCTAAAAGTTAAAATACATGAGTCAAAAACTCTTCAGTGGTGGTACCAAAACCGCCATAAGATAGACCTCGAGCCGGTATATCAGCGCCATGGTAAGCTTTGGAATGTTGAGAAAAAAGCTTGCCTTATTGACTCGATATTAAACGAGTACGATATGCCCAAGCTTTATTTGGCTGACTTTAATTACACTAAAAGTCCTTTAAATGAAAAGCGACTCCCATATGCAGTTATCGACGGGAAACAACGCCTTGAAACTTTTTTTCAATTTTTTAATGGGAAACTAAAATTATCTGAAAGTTTTAAACTTTTTGCCAGCCCGGAACTTAAACTGGGCGGTTTATCGTATCTTGACCTAAAAAAAAGATACTCGGATATCGCCGCCATTGTTGAGAATTACACCCCAACAATCATGAGCGTTCTCGCTGATGATGAGGATCGGATAGATGATTTATTTGTCCGGTTAAATAGCGGTTTGGAGATTAACAGCGCAGAACGGCGTAACGCGATGCCTGGTATTGTTCCGCGGCTTATCCGGCATTTAGTGGGCACGACTTTTTTCCGAGAACACATACGTTTTGATGTAACACGCATGGCAGACTATAGTGTCGCGGCAAAACTGCTAATTATTGAGTCGAATAATGGTTTTTTTGACACAAAGGCAAGAAATCTTGACGCTTTTGTTAAATCTGGAATTGGCGCGCCAGTTGCACCATTTAAAGCTATTTCGGCTCGTGTCTCAAAGCATACGCAAGAGATGTCCACCGTATTCACTAAGCGAGATCGGCTTTTATCTTCGGCAGGGCATATCCCTGTATTTTACTGGTTAGTAAAAAATCATCAGCGCGAGTTAGCGAGTATACGTCCATTTCTTGACATCTTCATGAAAGACTTTAATGAAACAAAGAAACTTCTTAGAAATAGAGCCGCAAACATTGACAATGAGTTGCTGACATATTATACCCGCCATAGAACTAGCAATGACAAGGGGAGCATGGAAGACCGCTATAAAATTCTTGAATCAAGATTTGCTCTGTTTTTACGAACGCATCCCCGTCTTCTTTAACCGAGTTTAAGCGGATATCAGTTGTAAGTCTATTTAAGTATCAAATCCCAACCCGACACACCGTTGTCGGGTTGGTCTGCTATACTTTAAGGATAAAACAGGGCGACCTGGCCTCGTTTTTTTAAAAGATGTACCATATGTTAATGGACGTCCTGAATAAAGCCCAACGGCGCCGGAATATGCAGGCAATTAAGGCTTCCGGCACCGGTATTGAGATGATCTTGCGCAAGGCGCTCTCAAAAGAGGGATTTCGGTATCGTTTAAACGCGAAAAACATCCTAGGTAAGCCCGACCTAGTCTTCGTGCGAGAAAAAGTAGCAGTTTTCTGTGACAGTGAATTCTGGCATGGGAAGAACTGGGCTAACGATAAGCATAGAATTAAGAGCAATAAGAAGTTTTGGTATGCCAAAATTGAAAGCAATATCGCTAGGGATAAAACCGTTAACCGTGGCTTAAAAAAAGAAGGCTGGAAAGTTTTAAGATTTTGGGGAAAAGCGGTCACTAAGAGCACTGAAAAATGCGTTTTGAAGGTTAAAAAAGCTTTATGCGAAAGAAAGAAAATAAAAAAGTAAAAGCTGTGGCTAAAAATAAGAAGGCTTTAACAAATAAACCAGCTAAGTATAAAAAGTCTGTTTTAAAGCCAGCCAAAGCAAAAGAACCGTATCAGCCGCATTTCGGCGAAAGCGGTGAAATACCTTTTCCCGGACCTAAAAACCCGAATTTTAAATTTATCGATCTGTTTGCCGGGATTGGCGGGTTCCGGATGGGATTTCAAAATGCAGGTGGAGAATGTGTTTTTTCCTCGGATTGGGACAAGTATTCTCGCATAACCTATGAAGCCAATTACGGTGAAATCCCCGCAGGTGACATACGGGAAGTGACGAAGAAGCCCGGCCAAATACCGGATCATGATATTTTGTGCGCTGGGTTCCCTTGCCAGCCATTTAGTATTGCCGGCGTGTCAAAAAAAATAAGTTTGGGCCGGAAGCATGGCTTTGAGGATGAGCGTCAGGGAAATCTTTTCTTTGAGATCGCAAAGATACTTAAAGAAAAAAAACCAAAAGCTTTTCTGCTTGAAAACGTAAAAAATCTGAAAGGGCACGATAAGGGGCGGACTTTCGAGATAATATACAACACTCTTACCGAAGAGCTCGGCTATAAAGTCTTTTATAAAATTATTGATGCGCAGAGCGTTGTCCCGCAGCATAGGGAACGAATTTATATCGTGGGGTTCAAAGATCCTGCGACAGAATTCGAATTCCCCGAATTCCCGAAAGAAGGTCCTAAACTCGGGACTATTTTGGAAAAGAATGTTCCGGCAAAATACACATTAACGGATAATCTTTGGAGATATCTGCAGGCCTACGCCCGAAAACACGCGGAGGCCGGGAATGGCTTCGGGTTCGGACTTGTTAAAGCAACGGATGTGACAAGGACTCTTAGCGCGAGATATTACAAAGACGGTTCAGAGATACTTATTTCCCAGGGACCAGGCCGGAACCCCCGGCGGCTGACACCAACGGAGTGTGCCGCACTCATGGGATATCCTTCAAACTTTACTATTCCTGTTTCTGACACACAGGCGTACAGACAATTCGGGAATTCTGTCGTGGCAAAGGTTGTTGAGAAACTTGCCGCTGCAATTGTCGCAACGCTTAACCGGTAGTGTATTTGGTGATTGGCGCTCGGGGGTAGGTATTTAAGGGGAATATATGAGCCTTGCGGGAATGCGGCAGATGTTCTCAGACCTTGGGGCAACTAAGCTGTATGCTAAAGTTCTTGCCGCAAACGACAACTCCAAAAATCAAATTTATTTAGGACACAGCTTTGATCTTTTAAATATAATTCCAGCCCGCGCTATTTTACCAGACAGTACACCTAAGGCGATAATTTTCAAAGCTGAACTTGATTTTTCCTGGGTAACCCCGGAAGGTAATGTTTCACCTGCACCCCACTCCAAGTTAATCCTGTATCCTCAATACCCAGAGATCCGATTTTCCGGCTTCCTTAAGGGGTGCCATAATTCTCCAGCAAAACTAATTTCCTCTCGTCTCGAAGGCCGTGTTCTCTTCTTCGGTATTACTCCCAAAAGAGCAATATTAGGAATGGTTGTTCCATTCGAATCTGATATAGCGTCCGAATTTAGATTGTTGAAGCGGGAACCTGATGCTGGCGTATTTGTTGACCTGACTCTCTCTGGAGTGGACAATAGCCGTACTGCGCTATTGCATGAGCTGACCAGAATTAATCATGAAGGCTGGATAAAATCTAAAAGACTCGACGGACATGGTATTTTGGGGCCGTGTAATGCGCGTAATTGCGGCGGTCTTACACTGGAGGCTGAGCTCGGGGTGAAACCGAATAGCTTGGCGGAACCGGATTACCTAGGATGGGAAGTTAAGCAGCATAATGTCTCAAATTTCAATCATTTCACTTCAGGGGTTGTGACGCTGATGACCCCTGAACCCATTGGCGGCTTTTACGGTGAACAAGGAGCGGCAGCTTTTGTCAGAAAATACGGGTACCCCGACAGATGTGGCAGAGAAGACAGAATGAATTTTGGCGGCGTACATAAATCCGGAGAACGACACCCGCTTACCGGATTAACACTGCGACTTATCGGATATGACTGTGAAAAGAACGAAATAATAGAGGATACTGGGGGAATCGGACTAGTTTCCGACAGCGGTGACATATGTGCATTGTGGCCTTATGCCGGTCTGATCACGCATTGGGGCAAAAAACATGCCCGTGCAGTTTATGTTCCATCCTTAACGCAAAAAGAGCCATTGTCCTATAAGTATGGCGACAGGGTGCGGTTGGCATTGCGAACAGATTTTCTTAAATTCTTGAAAGCCATGAATTCAGGCGAGGTTTACTATGACCCCGGCTTAAAAATAGAGAATATCTCAACAAAACCCAAGGTTAAAACACGTAACCAGTTTAGGATCAAATCAAAAGAAATCGGTGCATTGTATGAAACTGTTGAAGTTGTGCAGTTGTGAGGAGCTTTGAATATAATGTTTCTGGCTGTGGCGAAGCTGTGGACTTGCCAGTGGGTGAGTTGTGAGACAAGGCAGGCGCGCAGTTGTGTAATGCCGTTTAGTGTGGTCAAATGGACAAGAGCTACTGAATGTTATAGTATTAAGCATACATTCCTGCTTTTTTTGTACAGAATGACATGCGTAGAGTGTGTTTTTGAGGAGATACTTTTATGAGCACTATTTGTGTGCCATCAGATGTTGTTCTGGGTGTGCTGTGTCAGTTTAAAGGCAACACCCGATTCCCCGCCGATGTCCCTAAGGCCCACACTGCTTTCTGTAAACTTGCAAATAGCGAAAAGTTTAAAGATCTGTTTCGGGGATTTATTTTTGATGAATCGCGTCAATATCCTTATAGCGCTGATGTAAGTTTTGCACTTGACCGGTTACAGCAAGCTAGTCTGCTTGCTTGCATCAACCCGAGACTTAATGAGTTCATGGTTTCAGAGTCTTTATCGAAATACAAAGCATCACTGTTGAAATCGGGGATGTTTAGTAAAGACGAAATTAAATTGCTCAAAGATGCGTCCGTTCACTTTCTTAAAGCAATGAGAGAGTAGTATTGAGTGGCATGAAAAATACTGAACCCGCAGATGCGGTCGATTTCAAATCTGCGTCTGGATCTGATAAGCGCATAATTAATCAATTTCTTAAAGAGGTTAAGGGATTCGTTGACTGGATTCTTCTGGCTGGAGCGGGACCTGCAACGCATACCGGGCGAAAAGTTATCCATGACCCTGTGTGGGGGACACACCGTTACGACGAATTTGAAGTGCGCCTTATTGATACTCCGATTGTTCAGAGATTAAGGCATGTTCACCAAACCGCTTTCACCTATCTAACATACCCATCCACACAGCATACGCGCTTTGAGCATACTTTAGGGGTCACTGCTCAAATGGGCAGACTTTTTCGTGCGCTTTCCGAGAAATTCGAGCATAATAATACCGGGGAAAACAAAAAAGATCTGCTAGAAGATAAACTCAGACGTACCCTTCGTGCGGCTGCAATTCTTCATGATTGTGGCCATGGTTTCATGTCTCATTCGAGCGAAGAATTTTATGGGAGTCATAAGGAAATTAAAACACTTAAAAAATATCACCCATTTAAGAAAGCTAGCCCCCATGAGATCATGTCGTACCTTATTATTGATAGTGCTCCATTTCGTAATTTTCTCAAACAACTAAAAGATTCCTGTAATGCTGATATAGATGAGGAATTGCTTAAAAATGCCATTGTCGGACATGTTGCCACACCCTTCGACCACTTCAAAATTGACATGTTAAATGGGCCATTTGATGCAGACAAATTGGACTATCTCGCAAGGGATGGCTATACTAGCGGATTGCCGCTAAAGATTGACATGGACAGACTATGGTATTCTTTGGACGTTAATGATGTCGGTGAGTTTAAAAGACTTACTGTGGATTGGGGGGGTGTATCCAGCCTGGAGCAAATAGTTTTTTCTAAAATGACCTTGTTCCCCGCAGTGTATCATCATCAGAAAGTGCGCACGTGCGACTGCATGCTTAAAGCCATTCTTGAGTATATTCGCGATAATAAAATATCATTGCGTAAAAATAATTTAAATATGGATTTTGGCCGGGCAATACATTCCCTTTACTTTACTGATGCGGAATTCTTTGAGCAGCTTTCAAATAAAAATAAAAACAAAGAATTGCAGCTATTGCTGGACGCTCTGCGGTATAGACGGCTCCTTAAGCGAGCAATCGTAATATCTTTTGATACAGTGGCGGATGAAAATCAGTTGTACGAGTTCATGAAGCATCAGAAATCTGACCCCGGTTTTTATCGTGATTTGGCGTGTCGTATTTGGAAGGCCGCAGGAGAGCCCGGATTGAAATATCAGGTATGGGTGGATTGCCCTTCTGACGTGAAATTTGATTTTGTTGATGATACTTGGATTAGCCCGCTTTCAAAGGGCGAAGCTCCAATGCCATTGACAGATTTCTTTTCGATGAAACAGTATGCCAATCAATACAAACATCGAAAATGGCGCGGGCATGTTTTCTGCAGAGCTGAAGATACTGAAATAATTGCCAAAGCATGTGTTAAAGTGTTTAAGAAAAGCCCGCTTAATATGCGTTTTAAGCCTTTAGCTTTTAAGCTTTGCCATTTAGCCCCACCACCAGATCTAATTTAGAAGGTCACAAGTTCTTGTCCTCTTACTGGAAGTTAAGTTGCAAATCCAAATATTAGCCTTTAGCAATTCCGACACTGCGGGTTGCTCATGAAATCTTTATGACCTTACGTTTTTCACTCACCTGACCGCGCAAGTGCTTTAAAAACCTTATTGTTGCCGCCACCGGCACCGGCAAAACCATTGCCGGAAAATTTCTGCTGAAATTTTCTCCTCGCATAGCTCGGACGCCTGCGGCGCGGCATACACCCTCTCGGGCCTGGCGCGCATAGCGCTTGGCCCTCGACCCGCTGGCGCGGGGAAGCCTGCTGGCTTCGGGATAATTGCCGCGCTGGATTATAAAAATTACTGCCTGGCCAGCGGCAACAGGCGGCCCAGGCTGCTTTTTATCGCCCACCGCGAAGAGATCCTGAACCAAAACCTGGCCACTATGCGCAACGTGTTGAAAGACCCCAACTTCGGGGTGCGCATGGGCGGCGACCACGCCACGCCCGCGGACATGAGCCACGTGTTCTGTACTATTCAGACCGCCAATTCAAAAAAGCTCTGGGAAGCGCTTGGGCGGGACTATTACGAGTACATTGTGGTGGACGAAGCGCACCACGCGCCGGCCTCCAGTTATGCCGGGGTCTTTACCGGTTTTGCCCCCAAGGTGCTGCTTGGCTTAACCGCCACGCCCGAGCGCATGGACGGGGAAAGCATCCTCCCGTATTTCGAGAACCGCATAGCGGCCGAACTCAGGCTGCCCGAAGCCCTGGACGAAAAGCTGCTCTGCCCGTTCCAGTACTTCGGCGTGGCGGACCCGGTAAGCGTTGAGGACGACCGTTTCTGGCAGGCCGGCAAGTACAACATCGGCGCGCTGGAACAAGCGTACGTGGACGACGCGGCCCAGGCGGATAAACGCGTAAGGACAATTATCGACGCGCTCGGCCGCTACCAGCTGGGGAACCTCGGCAGAACCAAGGGCCTGGGGTTCTGTGTCTCCATCCGGCACGCCAGGTTCATGGCCGAGCAATTTACTTTGGCCGGCATTCAGTCGGTAGCGGTTACCAGCGACACGGACGACCAGGCGCGCAAGCGCGCGGTGCGCGAGCTGCAGGCCAAGGACGGGCCGCTCCGGTTCGTGTTTACGGTGGACCTCTTCAACGAGGGCCTGGATGTCCCCGAGATAAACACCGTCCTTTTCTTAAGGCCTACGGAAAGCCTTACGGTTTTTCTGCAGCAGCTCGGGCGCGGCTTGCGGCATTCGCCGGGCAAGGATTATCTGCAGGTGCTGGATTTTGTGGCCCAGCTGCATAAGCGCTACCGCGTGGACCGCAAATTTGCGGCGCTGCTGCCCGGGAACCGCTACAACATAGAAAAAGAGCTGGAGCACGGCTTCCCGCACGTGCCGCCGGGCTGCTCCATTCATCTTGAGAAACAGGCCATGGAGTCCGTGCTCAGGAATATCAGGGAGGCTTATTCTAACCTGGGCGCCTATATCCCCGAGACCATAAAAACCTTCAGGCAGGATACGGGCAAAGAGCTTTCTTTAAAGAACTATCTTGAGGTGCATGCCATTGAGCCGGAGCGCCTGCTGGGCGACCGCACCTGGACGCAGTGGAAGGCCGCCGCGGGGCTGGTGCCCGCCCCGGCCGATCCGGACCTGGCGGTGCTGGGCGCCGCTGTTTCCCGCGCCTGCCAGATCACCGCGCCGGGGTATCTTAACAGGATAAACGGTTTGCCGGCCAGCGGCCTTAGCCTTGCCGGCGAGGACGCGGCCGCGGCCAATATGCTGTACTCCCTGCTGTGGGATACCAAAGGGGAGCGGCGGGGCCTGGCCACGCGCGAGGAGGCCTTCCGGCGGCTTGCCGCTAATCCCACCATACTGGCCGACCTGCGCGAGGTGGCCGCCTGGCAGCTGGACGTTACCCTGTGCGCCGGCCATAAGCCGTATGCCCTGCCCCTGGAACTGCACGGCACCTATACCAACAACGAGATCCAGGCCGCCTTCGGCCGGGACACTTTCAGCGAGTCCACGCAGCGCGGCGTGGGCGTGCTGCATTTCCCGGAGAAGAAGGCCTACGCCCTGCTGATAACCCTGAACAAGAGCGACAAGGACTTTTCCGCCACCACCCTGTACAAGGACTACCCGATAAACGTGAACCTGATGCACTGGGAGTCGCAATCGGGCACCACGCAGGCCGGCACGGCCGGGCAGAACCTGATAAACCACGCCGCGCGCGGTTATTCCATCTACCTCTTCGTGCGGCTGAACCGCACAAATGGCCCGTTAACGGCCCCGTTCCAGTTCCTCGGCCGCGGTTCGCGGGTTTCCTACTCCGGAGAACGCCCCATCGCCATGGTCTGGCAGCTTGAGCACCCCATGCCCGCGGAGTTGCTAGAGGCCAACCGCGTCGGCGGCTAACAAAGAGGTCGAATTCGACCTCTTTGAATTAAACTTTTTTTAAAAAATTCCCAAAATCAACCCGACACGACGCTGTCGGGTTCGTCTGCTATGCTATTTATGTAAAACAGGTTCAATGGGGGGCATATGAAACCTGAAGACGTGCAGCTGCTTATCGCCGAGGGAGAGGGCCTCACGGTGGAATTCAAGGAGAGATATTCCACAAAAATAGACCGTGACCTTACGGCCTTCGCCAATTCACGCGGCGGCGTAATACTGCTTGGAGTCGCCGACGATGGAAGAATAACGGGTGAAACCCTTTCTAACCAGATGAAAGCGGAAATACTTTCTTTGGCCCGTAATTGCGACCCGCACATCCCTGTATCCCGCATTTCTCAGGCCGGGAACGTTGTGGCGGTAGAGATCCCCGAAGGTCTTGAAAAACCATACAGTTGTTCTTCCGGGTATTTCCGGCGGCTGGACGCTGTAACGCAGAAGATGTCGCAAAAAGAGATCCGGGGCGTCTTCCGTGAAACCACTGACCTGTTGTTCGAAAGCCTGCCCTGCCCGGGTATCCGCATGAGCGACATTTCCCTGCTGAAAGTGCAGAACTTCCTGAAAGAATCGGGCGCTTCATTCAAGGTGGATAAAGCAAACCTGGAAACAATTCTTGTCAGCATCGGGGCAGGCGGCAAAGGGCATATTAATAACGCGGGGGCGATGATGTTTGCGGCTGACATAGGCGGCTTTATCCCTTACTGCGAAATTGTGCTTTGCGCTTTCAAAGGAACCACGAAAACCCACATCTATGACCGCAAAGACGTGCGCGACAGTCTTCCTGTTCAGCTGAGAGAGGCAATGGAGTTCCTTAAAAAACATATTAACATCCGCAGCGAAATACATGAACTGGACCGCCACGATATCTACGAGCTGCCTCTGGACGCCCTGCGTGAAGCTCTTGTGAACGCCGTTGTTCACCGCGACTATAGCATTAGGGGCACAAGCATTTACGTAAACGTGTTCGACGACAGGGTTGAGATAGAGAACCCGGGCGGCATTCCCGCGGGCCTGTCCCCAAAAGATTTTGGGAAGGCGTCGGTCCGCAGAAATCTTGTGATCGCCGATCTCTTCCACAGAATGGGAAAGGTGGAACGCATAGGCTCAGGGATAAAGCGCATGCGGGACCTGATGGCGGAAGCGGGTTTGCAGAGGCCCCGTTTTGAAACCACGTCATTTTTTCGTGCGGTGTTCTTCCGCGATGCTGAGTATGCGCTTAAGCAGGCAGAGGGGAAAAACAGCAGGGAGAGGTTGGGTGAAAAGTTGGGTGAAAGGTTGGGTGAAAGGTTGGGAGATAAGTTGGTAGAAAAGTTGGGTGAAAACGAGTCGAAAATATGTCATTTCTTGAAAGCTGGCAAATATTCCACAATGACTTCCTTGGCCGCTGTTATCGGGATAAGCACAACGGCTGTTGAAAAGAACATAGCGAAATTAAAAAAGAAAGGCGTCATACGCCGGGTAGGGCCCGCCAGGGGCGGCCACTGGGAGGTTCTAAAGTAAAAACTGCAGCCAATGGTTGCAGAAATGGCGAAGATACCAAAGGCGAGCGGCGGGGCCTGGCCACGCGCGAGGAGGCCTTCCGGCGGCTTGCCGCTAACCCCACAATACTCGCCGACCTGCGCGAGGTGGCCGCCTGGCAGCTGGACGTTACCCTGTGCGCCGGCCATAAGCCGTACGCCCTGCCCCTGGAACTGCACGGCACCTACACCAACAACGAGATCCAGGCCGCCTTCGGCCGGGACACTTTCAGCGAGTCCACGCAGCGCGGCGTTGGCGTGCTGCATTTCCCGGAGAAGAAGGCCTACGCCCTGCTGATAACCCTGAACAAGAGCGACAAGGACTTTTCCGCCACCACCCTGTACAAGGACTACCCCATAAACGTGACCCTGATGCATTGGGAGTCGCAATCGGGCACCACGCAGGCCGGCACGGCCGGGCAGAACCTGATAAACCACGCCGCGCGCGGTTATTCTATTTATTTGTTCGTCCGCCTGAACCGCAACAACGGCCCGCTTACAGCCCCGTTCCAGTTCCTCGGCCGCGGCTCGCAGGTTTCCTATTCCGGCGAGCGCCCCATCTCCATGGTCTGGCAGCTGGAGCACCCCATGCCCGCGGAATTGCTAGAAGCAAACCGCGTCGGCGGCTAATTCTAAACCCATCGAATTCGATGGGTTTAAAAATTCCCAAAATTCCCTTAATCAACCCGACACGACGCTGTCGGGTTCGTCTGCTATGCTATTTGTGGGAAGGGGGAATTATGTCCAAGAAAAAGCAGGCAAATAAAATTGTGCTAGCCGCGGCACAGCCGCCGGACGTAGTGGATGAAGCCGGTCTTCTTTCCGATCTCCGCGCGCTCATTCAATCCGCTCGCCAGCGCGTGGCCACCGTGGCCAACTCCACCCACGCATTGATGTTCTGGCAGGTGGGGCGCCGCTTATTGAAAGAAAATCTTCAGGATCTCCGGGCAGCTTATGGAAAACGAATTCTCGCGACAGTGTCGCGAGAATTGTGCGCTGAGTTCGGGGAGGGCTTTACCCTCCGCGCGCTCTATCGCTCGATCCAATTCTTTCAATCGTTCCCTGACAAAGCAATTGTGTCGACACTGTCGACACAATTGAGCTGGAGCCATTTCATGGAGATACTGCCCGTCAAAGATCCGCTCGCCCGTGACTTCTATGCAGAGATGTGCCGGATAGAGCATTGGGACGTACGCACGTTGAGAAAAAAGATAGGCGGCATGTTATTCCAGCGCACGGCCCTTTCGAAGAACACCAAAGAGATGATCTCGGCGGAACTCGGCAACTTGCGCGCGGGCTGTGTAACGCCGGAAACCGTTTTCCGTGACCCGTATATTCTGGATTGCCTGGGTCTGAAAGGAGCTTACAGCGAACGCGACCTGGAAAGCGCCATTCTGCGCGAGATGGAGGGCTTTCTGCTGGAGATGGGCCCGGGTTTCAGCTTTGTGGCCCGGCAAAAACGCATGAGCGTGGGTAAGGACGACTTCCACCTGGACCTGCTCTTCTATCATCGGCACCTGCGCAGGCTGATAGCCATTGAGTTGAAGCTTGAATCCTTCCAGCCGGCCCATGTGGGGCAGATGGAGTTTTATCTCCACTGGCTGGATAAACATGAGCGCGCTCCCGGTGAGGAATCCCCGATCGGCATGATACTCTGCGCCTCGGCCGATGCTGAGCAGGTGGAACTCTGCCAGCTGGACAGCAAAGCTATCCGCGTAAGCGAATACCTCACCGAGCTGCCGCCCATGGCGCTGCTGCAGACCCGCCTGCACCAGGCTATAGAGCACGCCCGTGAGCAGGCCGCCATCCGCCGCGGAACACGGGCGGGAAAGTGCTGATAAGGCAATTTGGCGACAAGCTGTCGCCAAATTGGAGAGAGGGGGGGATTCTGCGACAGCCTGTCGCGGAATCTGGCAAAACGCAGGTCGGTGTAATTCTGCAACAACTTGTTGCAGAATTGCCTTGGGGGCATACTGCCGTAGGAAAAACTGGCTAATGGAAAACCAGCAGGGATAAGTTGGGTGAAAGGTTGGGTGAAAGGTTGGGTGAAAAGTTGGTAGATAAGTTGGTTGAAAACGCCTACTTGGTGGCAGGTTTGAAAACTATGTTGAAGCCGGTGCCGTCCGGCAGCTTGAGGTCGATCTGAAAAGGGATCTTGCCGTACTTGGCGGCCACTCTGGCGCTTATGGCCGGCACATCTTCCCACTTAAAATCGGCAAGGTTCTCAATGGTGATTTCTTTTCTCTTGAGATGCGCGGTTACCGCAGCAAGAATGCTCTTGTTGGTTGTGGAGGGGGACGATTGAGCGGGCTTTGCCTTGAGTTTGGCTTTCTTCCCGGCCCATTTGTTCGTAGTTTGGTATTTTTCGAGTTCCAGCCTGAGAAATAGCGGGTAGTTGCCGGTTCGCGAATGCACAGGGATCTTTCCCTGGGATACCAGGCGCCTGAAGGCTGCAGGATTATAATCAAGGAAGCGCGCGGCTCCCCTGGAGGTGAACAGCTCCAAGCCGGTCCCCGTCTCATACAATATATCGGTTTTGCGTTTTAACATCTTGACAATCGCGGCAACTTATGGTACACTAGTGTTGCAGTATGTGGTTCTATACGCCTCAGTGATCCTACAAGTTGATTATACAAATTAGCTAATTTCATGGTTTTGGGCGCGATGTAAGGGAGGTGTTATGCTGCATTGCGACACTGACGGAATACTTATTGATGTGGGGCGCAAGATAGGGGGCTTGCGCAAGCGCGCCCATATGACACATGCGGAGCTTGCTAAGCGGCTCGGAGTCAGGAAGGAAGTCGTAATTAAGATAGAGAAGGGCCAATATAACATGCGGTTGCAGACGCTTATGGAAATAGCCCGGATATTCGGCCGGCGGCTTAGAATAAGCTTCATCAAAAGAAAGGGGGGCATATGATATGGACCAAGGCGGGCAGAAAGCTTCAAAAGCATAATGCGGAATATCGGGACTTCTTCAAGTCGATTGAGAAACTCGTAAAGTATCTGGGGGAGGTGACGGCGAGGGAGGTGGTGGAGTATGAGCCAATAGTAAACGGGCTGATCAACTCCTGTTCTAAAGACCGCAAGAAAATAGAGCGCACGCTGACTGGCCTTCTTGATTTCTGCGGGAATTCAGCCATCTTGCAGCTTTATAAAAAGCTATGCCGCTATTATTATTGCCTGGATCCTAAGGCCACAGCGCAGTATATTCTTTTCTACTTGGAGAGGTGGGACCCGGAGGGGCTAAAGCAAATTAAAAAACGCATGAAACGAAATGAAACAGAGGAATATGAACACTGACGGCCCTATAATTAAAATTGAAAAAGGCGTCTTTATGGCGCGGGGGCAGCGGGTGGTGGCGGTTCCGGACGCGGCCGCCTTCTACGAGGTTACGCCCCATGCGCTGTTGTGCGCTGTGGCGCGCAATCCGCGCAAGTTCACGCGGCAGTTCATGTTCCGGCTTACCCCGCGCGAGCAGGCCGCGGTGCCGGCGCTCAGGCGCCTGGCCCGGCCGCCGCTGGTCTTCACGGAAACGGGCGTCTCCATGCTTTCCACGGTCCTTAAAAGTGACAAAGCCGCGCGGATAAACGTGGAAATAGTGCGCGAGGTGGTCCGCACGCTCCAGAGCCTGGGTTTGAGCGGCTGGGACTTGGTTCAGTAAGGACGGATGGTTTATGCTTTATATCTATCTCGACAAGAGTGGAGACCTGGACTTCGATTTCGTTAACAAGAATACGAGCCGCTTCTTTACCATCTGTGTGCTGGCGCTCAGGGGGCAGCGCAACGACCGTGCTCTGGCCACGGCGGTTAAAGCCGCACTGCCACTGTATAGAAAGAAGTATTTCTGTAAAACCGTAGAAGGCATTAAATTCGACTTGTACGCGGTGACTTTGAACAAGTGGAAAGCTTATACCATGCCTTCATTCAACAAGGACCGGATATACAGCTATATAGCAGGACTTGCGTTTAAGGGCGTAGACTTCAAAGACACAGCGGTCAAGGTAGCGATGACCGCGGATATCCATGGCCAGGGGATAGGGAACGTTCAGCTGGATGAATGCCTTCAGGATCAAATCCAAGGTCGGGTAGAACCCTTGATCCCGCTAAAGATCTTCCGCTTATTCTCACAGGAAAGTCTCGGGTTAGGGGCAGCAGGGTTATTCGCGCGGGGATTACATATGAAGTATGAAGATGTAGACATTGCCTGGTACTCAGTATTCAAGGAAAAGGTTAAGTCGGAGCAAATATACTAGCGACAGTGCGCGAGGTGGTGCGCACGCTCCACAGCCCGGGCTTGAGCGCCTGGGATGCGCTGCGGTGAGTTTTCTGTCCGATACGAAGCTGTCGGTGTGGTCTGCCCGTCTATTTGTGGATAAGGGGGAATTATGGGAAGCATAACTAATTCAGGGGGGAATGCCGGCAAAGTGATGCTCTACACAGACAAGGGCGGAAAAACAACCATTGAGCTGCAACTTGAGAAGGAGACAGTATGGCTTACGTTGAATAACGTTGCCGAGTTATTTTCGTCAAGCAAACAGGCAATAAGTTATCACTTAAACCGCATTTATAGACAGTCCGAATTAAAGCGAAGCGCAACTGTCAAAGAAATTTTGACAGTTCAAAATGACGCAACTATCCGGAATTTCCGGATAACTGAAATCTGGTGTTGAGCCTCGGCTAAGTCGGTTCCATTTTGGAACATACTGCGGCCGACCAGCCAACCTGTTCCATTTCGGAACAGGTTGCTTCCAAATCTTTTGTGGACGGCAACAAGCGCATAGCCGCCGCGCTGTTCCTGTGGTTCCTGGAGAAGAACCGCCTGCTTTATCGCGCTGACGGTTCTAAGCGCCTGGCGGATAACGCCTTGGTGGCTTTAACCCTGATGATCGCGGAAAGCGCCCCGCCGGACAAGGACTTGGTGGTGCGCCTGGTAGTGAACCTGATAAATAAAGAAAACTAATTATCTAGCGCCACATCTCCATGGTCCGGGCGCTGGAACACCCAATGCTATAATTGACTGTGGCTTGCAGCAATAAAAAGGGAAGCGAATATGTCACTTAAATTTAAATTTGATGCCTGGTTCGATGAGCAGCTTGTGGAAGTAATAAAACAGCTGCCTGATAAATTCACCAGCCACGAGTTCATTCTTGCCTTTGCGCAGAAGCACCAGGCGCTGTATATCGATCTTCTGTACTCTTACCGGGAGAAAGACCCGTTCGAAATAGCTCACGGGCGGCTGGCGAAGCATCTGAACGATTTTAGCGACCTGATAGTCTACGATGGCGAGGTGTTGAGCAGCGATATTTTCAGGCGATCCAACAAATGCGCCTCCTGGCGTAAGAAGTAACGGGCCGCCGGGCCTGCCTGATTTAATATCTCAAATCAATTTTGTTTTGTAGAATAGCGCTCATGAAGTACTGGGTTTATGCCGTCATTTTTCTTTACATCCTGAGCCCGATAGACCTGCTGCCCGAACGGGGGCTGGGGCGTATCGGGCTGCTCGACGATCTGCTGGTGGCGGGCGCCTTGTACTGGTATTTTATCTACCGGCCCGCGATGCGTGCGGGCGGCCGTATCCCGGGCGGCGGGGAGACGCGCAAGGAAGAGGAGCCGCGCAGGGACCTGCCCAGTGACCCCTACGAGGTTCTGGGCGTGGCCAGGGGCGCCTCGGACGAGGAGATCAAGAGCGCTTACCGGGACCTGGCCAATAAATACCATCCCGACAAGGTCAGCCACCTGGGCGACGAGTTCAAGGCCCTGGCGCACCAAAGATTTAAAGAGATACAGGCGGCCTACGAAGCGCTGAAATCGAAGCGGTGAAAATAAGCTTTTTGTTAGAATAAGAATTAATTATGACGCAAACTGCGCTGCTGATGAGGGGAGGGTATTGATGGCGATTTTCAAGGCGCGCTCCTGGACGCTGGAAGAGACCTCGGAGGGGCCGCGCGTGGTGATCACGGCGCCTTTCGTCTGGCCTTTATCCATCTTTTTGGGCTTCTGGCTTTTCGGCTGGACGGGCGGCGAAATCTCCGCGGCCAAGTCGCTGTGGCAGCTGTTACAGACTTTCGATAGCTGGGTGGCCCTGCTGCCTGGCGCCTTCCTGATGTTCTGGCTGGCCTGCTGGACGGTGGCCGGGGTTTTTATCTGGGGAGTATTCCTGTTCTCCATACAGGGCCGCGAGGTGGTGAGCCTGAGCGGCGGCAAATTGCGCGTGCGCCTTGAGACGCTGCTGGGCCTGGGCTGGAGCTGGCGGTATGAACTGGCGGAGATGGCCCCGCCCCGGCTGATGGTCATGCCAGTGGCCGGGAACAAGAACCCGGAGGCCGCGCGGGCGGCCGGCGCGCCGCTGCCGAAATATTCGGGCATTGCCATAAGCTGCGGCTCCAGGAAATGGCGGCTCGGCGTGGGCCTGGACGAAGCCGCAGCTAAAGATCTGCTCTATACGCTGACTTCGCGCTTCGGCCTGCCCAGGGCGGGAGAGCCCGAGCCCGCGCAGCCGGAGGAAATAACATGAAGGGACATTCGGATGAACCGCTTGCGATGCCCGAACCGGAGCAGAGCGGGCTGACCAGGACGCTGAACAGCATGGGGACCATGACGCCCGAGCCGGACGCGTTCTCCCGCGCCTTTATCGAATTCGCCCCCAGGGCGCCGGGGCGCAGCCTGGATATAGGCGCGGCTTACGGCGTCGCCACCCTGCCGGCTTTGCGCGGCGGCGCCTCGGTGATAGCCAACGACATCGACGGGCGGCATCTTAAAATACTCTTCGGCCGCGTGCCGCAGGAGCACAGGGCGCGGCTGGAACTGGCGCCGGGCGAGTTCCCGGACGGGCTGGATTTCCCGGCCGGGAGCCTGGGCGCGGTGCTCATCTGCCGGGTGCTGCATTTCTTCGACGGCCCGCGGATAGAGCGCGCCGCTGCGAAAGTGATGGGCTGGCTGGCGCCCGGCGGCAAAGTTTTCGCGGTGGCGGAGACCCCGTACATCGGCACCGCCAAAGCCTATTTTCCGACCTATGAGGCCAAACTGAAAGCGGGGCACCCGTGGCCCGGCGTGGTGGAGAACGTGGGGGTGCATGATCCCAAAAGGGCCGGCAGCCTGCCCAGCCTCTTCCACCTGCTGGACGAGCGTATCCTGGGGCGCGTCTTTACGGCGGCGGGTTTCGGCATAGAGCGGCTGGAACTGTTCGCCCGCCCCGATTACCCGCCCGACATCCGCCTGGACGGCCGTGAAAGCGTAGGCCTGATAGCCATAAAAAAATAAGCGGAAATGGGGACAGGCTACTTTATCCTGTCTCAATAAATACAAAGAAATCTTTCCCCAACCCGACAGCCCCTTGTCGGGTTGGTCTGCTATGCTATTTTATGGGTAGGGGGGATTATGTCTGGAACGATAAAAAACTTAATCCACAATTTAAACTATAAAACCTGGCTGGCCGATATCAAGAACAGGGTTCGCAGCGCCCAGCTAAAAGCTTCTGTACGGGTTAATACGACCTTTCTTGATATGTATTGGGACCTTGGTTCTGATATTGTGGCCAAACAGGCACAAGCCAAATGGGGGGACGGATTCCTGCTTCAGCTAAGCAAAGATTTAACTGCGGAATTCCCGTATATAAAAGGGTTTTCCCACCGAAATGTTAAGTACATAAAGCAGTGGTATTTGTTTTACAGCAGAGAAACTGCAATTGGGCAACAGGCTGTTGCCCAATTACCGAAACAGCCTGTTTCGCAATTGCGGAAAAAGCCAATTTGGCAACAGCCTGTTGCACTTGTCCAACAGCCTGTTAGACAATTAGGGCAGCAAACTGTTGCCCAATTCACGCCGCCGGCTCCAGGGCAAATACTCCAGATCCCATGGGGCCACAACATCGTAATAATTGCCAAATGTAAAGATGTTACAGAGGCGCTTTATTACGCTGCGGAAACGCTCGCCAACGGCTGGAGCCGCAGCACGTTGCGCTGCCAGATAGAGGGGCGGCTTTATAAACGCAGTGGCAAAGCCGTAACTAACTTCTACACCACTCTGCCCGCCCCGCAATCCGACTTGGCTCACCAGATGATTAAAGACCCGTACACTTTTGACTTTATGCCAGCGGCCTCCGGCTACCGGGAGAAAGACCTGGAGCAGGGCTTGCTGGATCATATCCAGAAATTTCTTGTGGAGCTAGGGGTGGGCTTTGCGTTCGTGGGAAGACAGGTGACGTTCGAGATCGGGGGAAAGGATTTTTACCTGGACCTGCTTTTTTACCACCTGCGCCTGCGCTGCTATGTGGTGATAGAGTTGAAAGCCGGTGAATTCAAGCCGGAATTCGCCGGGAAACTTAATTTTTATCTTTCGGCCGTGGACGACATGATGAGGCACCCGGACGACAAGCCCTCTATCGGGCTGATCCTGTGCAAGTCCAAAGAGCGGGTTATTGCGGAGTACGCTTTGCGCGATATCAGCAAACCGATCGGCATAGCCAACTGGCGCACTAAACTGGTGGCTTCCCTGCCGACAGAGCTTAAGGGCCAACTGCCGACAATAAAAGAAATAGAGGCGGAACTTGGCGGAGAAAATAAAATTAGATGAAGTAAACCTGAGGAGGTTTTTATGGATACTGACGGCCCAAAGAAGGAGAGTTGTTGAAAACATCAGTTATCCGGAATTTCCGGATAACTGCCGGTAATGAAAAAAATACATAAGTAGGTTTACAACTTGTAAGGGGGCAATATGGGGAGCCTGAATAAAGTGATGCTGATCGGGCGGCTGACGAGGGAGCCGGAGGTGACGGAGTTTAAGAACGGCAGCAAGGTGGCCAATATCGGCTTTGCCGTGCACAACCGGCACAGGAACGTCCAGACCGGGGCGTGGGAGGAAACCCCGGTGTGGCTGAACCTTAAGGCACGCAACCAGGAGGACGGGCTTAAACTGGCGGATCAGGCGGGACTGCTGCATAAGGGGAGACAGGTGTTAGTGGAAGGGCATTTGGTGGTGCAGCAATGGACCGGCAAGGAAGACGGCGCGCACCATTCCAAGCTGCTGGTCTATGTCGAAGACATCGAGCTCCTGGGTGAGGAACCGCCAATGGCCGAGCGGCCGCGGGGCAGTACTGAACTGACGCCGCGGGCCGCTATAGCCGCTCGTGACTATTTCCTGCCGGCGCCGGCCAGCTCGCGGGCCTGGTAAGGCTTGAGCTGTTTGATGAAGGGGAGCAGCTCGCTGTTGACCTCGGCGGCGTGGGTCCAGTTGAGGCCGTGCGGCCCGCCGGGGATGATCGACACCTTGCAATCCTTTACGAATTCCTTCATGCGGGCGGCGGTGGCCTCCATGGGCAGGATCCGGTCCGAGTCGCCGTGGATGACCTGCGTGGGCACGGTGATGGCTTTGAGGTCCGCGCGGAAATCCGTCAGCCAGGAGTCCACGCAGTCCAGGGTGCCCTTGGGGGAGGCGCCGACGCCGATGTTCCAGCAGGCCCGGATAACCTCTTCGCTGACGCGCTTGCCCTTCAGGACGTCGGCGTTGAAGAAGTCGTTGAGAAAGCCCGTGATGAAAGCCGGGCGGTCGGAGAGGAGGGCCTCCCTGATGTTCGCGAACACGTTCCCGGCGACGCCCTGCTGGTTGGCGGGCGTCCTCCCCAGGTAGGGCGTCACGGCGGCCATGAAGACGACCGCGCTGACGCGCTCCCGGCCGTACCGGCCCATGTAGCGGGCCACTTCCACGCCGCCCATCGAGAAGCCCACCAGCACCGCGTCGCGCAGGTCAAGCTGCGTCATCACGCGGTTGAGGTCTTCCGCGAAAGTGTCGGCGTCGTAGCCGGTACCCGGCCGGCTGGACCTGCCGAAGCCCCGGCGGTCGTAAGCTATCACCCTGCAGCCCGCGTTCAACAAAGCCTGCGTCTGCTTCTCCCAGGACTCGCAGCTCAGCGGCCAGCCGTGGATCAGAACCACCGGCCTGCCCTCGCCATGGTCCTCGTAGTAGAGCTTTATATCGGTGCTGTTCTCTTTGCCCGCGTTTATATAGTTCATGTTCTCTCCTTAAAATAAATACCCCCACCCCTTTCAAGGGCACTATGCAATATCCCGCGCCCGGAATCAAGTGGGGGGGGGGAAGGCGCCGGGCAGCCGTGATGGCTCTTGGAGGCGGGGCGGCAAAAAAGCTATAAATCCTGAAGTGAATAAATCCGCGACCACTTATTTTCTCGGCGACGCCTGCCTTTGCTGGGAGCTGGGTAAAGCCATAGACCGGCTTACCTCGCTGCAGATCCTTTACGTCTTCAGAAAACTCCAGAAGAACGCCGAGCTGGCGCGGCTGGGCGTGCACGACCTGGTCCCCTCTTACACGGCGCTGGCGGTGCACGCGCACCCGCTCTGCTACTGGGAGGCGGTGCGCCGCATTGTGGACGCCTGCCTGGCCGATATCCCCGGCGACGAGGCCGGCCTGAAGGAGCGCTCGGTGCGGCATGAACTGCCGGTGGCCTATAACGGCGAGGATTTGCAGCGCGTGGCGGACCACGCCAGGCTTACCGTCGAAGAAGTGATAAAGCGCCATACCGCGCCGGAATACCTGGTGGCCATGATAGGTTTCCGCCCCCATTTCCCCTACCTGCTTGGCCTGGACCGGACTTTGGTCACGCCGCGGCTGGACTCGCCCCGGCTGGCCGTGCCGGCCGGCGCCGTGGGCATAGGCGGCGAGCAGACGGGCATCTACCCGGAGACCTCTCCCGGCGGCTGGAACATCCTCGGCATGACTTCGCCCGAACTGCTTTACCCCATAGAGCCCGGCGACATCGTGGTCTTCAAGAGGGCCGAAGCATGACGCTGATAAACTGCGACATCGGCGAAAGGGGCCCTTTGCACGAAGAGGACCGCAGGCTGATGGATTTCATCCACATCGCGAACCTGGCCTGCGACGGCCACGCCGGGGACCGGGAAAGCGTGCAGGCTTTCAGCGCCCTGGCCAAAGAGCGCGGCGTGCGCGTTTCGGCGCACCTTTCCTACCCGGACAAACTGAATTTCGGCCGCGCCACCATGGCGCTCCCGGACGCGGAACTGCTTGCGGCGCTGGACGCGCAGCTGGCGCTGCTGCCGGGCGTAACGCTGATCAAGTTCCACGGCGCGTTGTACAACGACGCTTGCCGCGACGCCGCCCTGGCGGAACTGCTGGCCGGCTGGGTGAAGCAGGCCGGCGTGACCGGCATGCTGGCCCCGGCCGATTCCGAGCTGGCCAAAGCCGCGTACAAGCTGGGCATAAACGTCCTGCGGGAAGCCTTCGTGGACCGCCGCTACGCCTGGGACGAAGCCGGGCACCTGAATCTGGCCGACCGCAAGGCCGGCGGCATTATCACCGACGTGAAAGAAGCGCTGGCGCAGGCCGAAGATATCCTGAAGCGCGGCCGCGTGAACGTAAGCGGGACCCCGGCCGCTCCCGACTGGCGCGATATAAAGGCCGACACCGTCTGCATCCATTCCGATTCTCCCATAGCCCTTGAGCTTGCGCAAAAACTGCGCGCGGCGCTTGAACAGGCCGAAAAAGAAACCGCCGCTTCCGGCGTGCGCGGCAATATCCGCCTGGTAAAGCCCGGTTTCGCCGGGACGGCCGGCCTGCCGGCTTACGGCAGGCAGCATATAGGCGTCTCGCCGGGCGGGGCGATGGATTGTTTTTCGCTCAGGCGCGGCAATCTGATGCTGGGCAACCCCGAGGGCAGCCCGGCACTCGAGATCCTCGGCCCGCCCGAGATAGCGATGCTGACGCCGGGCCGTTTCGTGCTGACCGGCGCGCGCCTTGAGGCTTTCCTGCGCCGCGGCTCCGGCGAGCCCGAAACTGTGGAGCACAGCCGGGTCTACGAAGTGGAAACCGGCGACAGGCTGACTTTCGGCGCAAAACGCTACGGCCTGTACACCTATTTTTGCTTCAGGGGCCGCGCCGGCGGCGGCAGCGCGCCGGCGGAAGCGGTGCCTTACGCCGCAGTGAGCGGCTGGGCCGACCCGCAGGGCCGCATCCGCGTGATCCCCGGCCCGGAGCACCACTGGCTGCAGCGGCAAGGGCAGTTCTTCCTGACCCAGTGGCGCACCACGTACAAGATGGACAAGATGGGCATACGCCTGGCCGGCGACTCGGAGCTGGACTGCAGCATGGGCAACATGATCTCCGGGGCGGTGGCCGACGGGACCATCCAGCTGACTCCGGAGTCGCCAATTATCCTGCTGCGCCACCGGCAGACCACCGGCGGCTACCCGCGCATCTTCAACGTGATCTCGGCCGACATAGACCTGCTGGGGCAGTACGCTCCCAACCAGGCCATACACTTCATAGAAGTCACGCTGGAAGAAGCCCGCGAATTCGCCCGCCAGAAAGAAGAAGCCCTCGCCAAACTCCGCCCGGCCTGAGACCGTTAAACTTATGATCAAAAGAACGCTGCTGTTCGGTTTCGCTTTGGCTGTTTCGCTGTCGGGCGTAATTAACGCCGGCGCTGCGGGGAAGAAAACCGGGGGATATTACCTGGACCTGGCCGCCCAGACCACCTCGCAGATAGCGGCGGCCCCGGCCGAGGGCTCGGAGCAGGATAAACAAGACCTGGCTTTACTGCGCGACTGGCAGGCGAAGCGGACTGCGGAAGAATGCGAGCGCGCGAAAAGCGAGACCAGCGCTTCCTTCGAAGAATTGTTCGGCGACGTCAGCCCTTTGCCCAGCCCGCTTCCGAAAAAAGCCGCCGCGATCCTGAAGAAAATAAAAAAAGACACCGACCATACGGTGGACGCGATAAAGAATTATTACGGAAGGAAGCGCCCTTTCAACAGGGACGGAGAACTGAAGCCCTGCATTGATCCCGCGAAAGGCAATATCGGCCCGCTCGCTTACCCCAGCGGCCACGCCACCATCTCGAGGGTGTTCGCGCTGCTGCTCTCGGACCTGGATCCCGAGAAAAAAGAAGTTTATCTGGCGAAAGCCGACGAGGCGGCGCTGAACAGGGTGATAGCGGGCGTCCACCATCCGTCGGATATCGAGGCGGGCAAACGCCTGGCGGACAGCATCTACGCGCAATTCAGGAAGAGCCCGGCTTTCAGGAAGGACCTGGAAAAACTGCGCGCGCTGGTGAAAGTCCCGGCCAAAATTTAATCGGGTCCTACCTGCAGACGCGGTCCAATTCAGCTATATCTTTAGGCGTTAAAGTCAGGCCCCGGCCTTTGTTTACGGGTGACATCAGGCTGTCCGGGTCGTTGATGTGCTCCAGGCCCAGGGCGTGGCCCATTTCGTGCGCGAGGAGCGGCACCAGCTGGTCGCGGCCGGTGTATTTGTAGAGCTCTATCGACTGCCGCCCTTCGGTGATCTTGTACAAACCTTCTTCGAACCTGCCCAGGACCGAGCCCTCGCGGTTGTACTGTTTCACGTCCAGGCTGAGCTGCACGATAAGCTGGTTGAGCGTGGTCCCCAGCGCGTTCAGGGTGGCCACGTCGGAGTTCACGGCGCGCTCTATCATCTTGATGCCGCCGAACTGCGCGGCGAGCGCCGCCTGGGCTTTGTTGATGTTCCGGACCTCGTCGTGCGAAGCTATGCCGCGCCGGTTCATGCGCCCGACCTCGGCGTTGTAGGCGGCCTCTCTTTGCCTATAGCGGGCCATTATTCCTTTGAGCCGGGCGTCTTCCGCCTCCACCTTCGCGAAGAGCTCCTCGTACCGGGCTTTCAGCTCTTTGTAGGAGGCCAGGGTCTGGTCGGTCATGATGCCCAGCGACTTCAGCCTGTCCAGCGCGGCCTGGCGGTTGTCGTAGACGAGGTTGATGGTGACGGCGCCGCTGCTTTCCCTGAATTCGAAAAGGTTCCTGCGCGCCGGGCCTTCCCAGGCGTTCTCGGCCTCTATCAGGGCGTCGCCCAGCTCGGCCTTGGTAATGGTGAACCCGGAATCGATGGTCCCGATGGAATAGGTGATGGGCGAGGAACAGGGGAACAGCCTGGCCCGGACGATAAGCGCGGTCGCCAGGAGCTGGTCCTTATGCGTTATCCACTGGAGCCAGGCGGTCCCGAGGACCGCCAGCAGCAGTATCCAGCTTATCGTCTTTCGCATACACAGATTATACTATGCCGGCGAACGTCCGGTTTGCGATTTTGGTATTATTAATTTATGAAGCAAGTCACGGCCGCGGTCATAGAGAAGGACGGGAAGATCCTGATCGCCCAGCGCAAGCAGGGCGATACTTTGGGCGGGAAATGGGAATTCCCGGGCGGCAAGCTGGAGCCGGGCGAAACGCCGGAGGCCTGCCTGAAGCGCGAATTGATGGAAGAGTTCGGCGTGGACACCAGAATAGGCGCCTTCGTCTGCTCGAGCAAGTTCGAATACAAGCATCTGCCTATCGAATTGCTGGTGTACCGGGCGGAGCATGTTTCCGGCGAGTTCAAGCTGAACGAACACGACCGCATAGAATGGGTAGTGCCCGCCGACCTGTCGAAATTTGATTTTTCCAGCGCGGATATCCCCGTGGTGGATATCCTGATGCTGGGCGAGAAGCCAGCGGCCGTTATGCCCCCGGGCCTGCTCGCCGAACTGGAAGCAAGGAAGAAAGCCCTGGCCGATAACGACCCTGTCTGCCCGGACTGCAAGGTGCGCATGGTGCTGCGCATCTCCCAGCGCGGCCCGGTGCCGGGCGCCAAATTCTGGGGCTGCCCCAACTACCCGAAGTGCCAAAAAATTATTAAATTCTGAAGCGCTGTTTTACGGCTTCACGGGCGGAACGTCCGGGGGGAGCGCGTCGGCGTGGATGTATTTGACCTTGGCGGGATTCTTGGCGTTCGTGGCGCCTATCCTGCAGTCGGGGCAGCGGCGCAGGCAATCCTCGAATCTGTTGGCTTTCGGAACCTCGTTTACGGTTACCGCGTTCAGGTTTTTGCCGCAGCCGGGGCAGCGGAGTTTGGGTAATATGATCATAATCTCTGTATAGAGTTTATATCTGTTGGGCCGGAGTTGCAAGCGGCCGCGCAGTGTTTATTAATGCCCGGGTTTTCAGCAGCTGGGCGTGAACGGCGGCGTTATCGGCGGGCGCGGCTTCTTCGGCCCGGTCTAAAGCGGTGGAAGCTTCCTCGTAGCGCTTTTGCCTTAAATAGATATTCGCCAGCGTATCAAGCACATAAGGCCGCAGGGCGCCGGCGTTGAGCAGCGCGGACTGTGCCAGCGCTTCCGCTTCTGTCAGGCTGCCGTTCTGCTCGAGGTAAACCATGGCCAGGTTGTTGGCGGCGCCGGGATGCTGCGGCGAGGCTTGCAGGGCTTTCCGGTAGCAGTCTTCGGCGGCCGTTAACCGCCCGTCGGTAAAAGCGATGTTGCCCAGGGCCAGCCAGCCCTCGGCGCAGGAGGTGGAGCGGCTGACGGCTTCTTCGTACTGTCTGACGGCGTCCGCACGCATACCCTGGGCCTCGTAAGAGGCTCCCAGGCGCAGGTGTTCCTCCGCGGACAGGGCGTCGGCGGCTTCTCCCAGCCGCGGCGCGTGGGCGCAGGCGGCGAGCAGGCACGCGAGGCCGAACAAGAGCGCGCTTTGCGCGGAGCGCTTCATTAAGACCGAGGCTGTATCGATAGTGCCCATTGGTTGGTCCTCTTCCATTGTTTTTTGAGTTTAGAATAAGAGATTCGCTGGTCGCGCTTCATCCCGGAGTGCGCGTAGACGCACCGCTTCCGGTCGTCGTAGCCGGTGATGACCAGGTAATGGGCCGAGGGATACCAGGCGAAGCCCGCGTCTACGAACGCGATCAGGGGGCGGCCGGCGTCCAGTTCCGACCTGACCCGGGCCAGGCCGGCGTTGAGCATCTCGGCCGACAGGCCGCGGCTCTCGGCGGCCAGCAGCAGGTCCACGGTCAGCGAGCCCTTCAGCTTCGGCCTGTAGATTTCCTTCCGCAAGTTCCCCGGCGTCTCCGGCTTTCCCCAATAATTCAGCACGCTGGCCAGAACGGAAGGCCCGCACTGATCGGTGTGGTCGGGGAAGAAAGGGACGGCAAGCCGCACCTGCTTTTCCCGCTCGTAGTCCGCCGGCGCGATAACGACGCGCGACGGAGCGCAGCAGGAAAGCAGGCAGGCGGCCGCGACGAGGAGGCCTCGCCCTCTGAAAACACTGCCCATTCCCATGGTCGTCTCCAATTCTGCCCGGCGGCTCAGATAAGAAGAAGTATCAGCAGCACCAGGACGACTATCTCGAGGACATGAATGATGCCGCCGCCGGGGCTCAGCGTTTTTATATCCCCGGCCAGTTTATGCACCTGCTGGTCTGAAAGCTTCCCGAGCCGGGAATCTATTTCTTCCTTGTTAAGGCCGAAGGACTTCAGGCGGTCGGCTATAACTTTCGATTCGAGAGCGGTCTGCACGGCTTTAATGTCGGCAGCCCTGCCCGGCGCCGCGCTATCGGCGGGTGCCGCGATCCGGGCGGGCGCGAGCATAGCCCAGCCGCTGCCGGACAGCAGGCAGACCATGACGGCGCTTACCGCCGCGCTGTGCTTCAGAGTTTTCGCTTCAAGTTTATTCAGTATCGAGTTCATCGTTCTATCCCCCTTATTTGAACCGCTTCTCTTTAGTATATCCCCCTGAACCCCCGTTAGCTATTGGGAGTTTTGCCTAACCTGCCAGGTAGTATTACGGGGAGGAGTTCGGGCGTATAGGTCCTTCGGGAAAAAGGTATGCCCACAGGGCCCGTGCGGTTTACGGGGCTTATATTACACTATCTATATGAAAATGCAAAGCCGATTTGTCCTGCTCGCCGCTTTAGCGGTGTGCCTTGCCGGCCCGGCCTCTGCCGAAGACGCGGGGGCGACGCGCTCCAGGATAGCGGGCGTGCAGGACTCCATAAAGGCGGGCGGCGCCAGGTGGGTGGCCGGCGAAACCTCGGTATCGGGGCTTTCGAGCGAAGAGTGGCATAACCTGGCCGGTCTGAAATTCGATCCTTTCGTCGGTCCCTCGGCCCCTGAAGTCACGATGCGCAGCCTGCCGGCTTCTCTCGATTGGCGCACTAATAACGGAAATTTCGTCACTATCCCCAAGAACCAGAAGAAATGCGGCTCCTGCTGGGCGTTCGCCATGACCGGCGCGCTGGAGTCTTACGTTCTGAGGATGCAGAACAGGCCGGGACAGGACCTGGACCTTTCCGAGCAGGTCCTGCTTTCCTGCAGCAGCGTGGGCAGCTGCGGCGGCGGCATTCTGTTCCCCAGCTTCCTGGCCAGCAAAGGGCTGCCGGTGGAATCGGCTTATCCCTATGCCGCGGAAAAAGGCTCCTGCGAAGGCGCCGGGCAGGGCTGGGAGCAGGCCACTTACAAGATCGCGCACTGGGGCTTTGTCTGGGACACGGTGCACCAGATAAAATCCGCGCTGGCGGCTTACGGGCCCCTGCCCACCTCGATGCGCGTGCACGAAGATTTCATGGACTACAAGTCGGGGGTTTACTCCTACACCTCCGGCAAATCGATAGGCGGCCACGCCGTGCTGATAGTGGGCTACGACGACGCCGAGCAGTGCTTCATAGTGAAGAACAGCTGGGGCCCCGACTGGGGCGAGAACGGCTTTTTCAGGATAGATTATTCCGAGCTGCGCTCCCGCGTGCTCTTCGGGCTGGTGACGGTGGCTTATTATCCCCAGGACGACAAGGCCTCCGGCATAGAGCGCAAGTCGCCGCTGCTGGACCAGGCCGAGACCATGTTCAAGTAATGGCCACTTCAAAAGAAACGATAGAATTCCTGCGCGACGCCCTGTCGGAGGTCCCGGAAATTTCTTTCCGGCCGATGATGGGCGAGTACTGCGTTTACAGCGCGGGGCGGGTATTCGCTCTGGTCTGCGACGACACCCTTTTCCTCAAAACCTCGCCCGAAACTTTGCACCTGTTCCGCGACAAGAAAACGCGCGCCTACCCGGGCAGCAAGAACACCTGCCAGGCGAACGCCGAGTGGCTGGAGGACCGCGAGAAGCTGGCCGAGGTGGTGCACTATACCCTGACCCATCTGCCGAAGCCCGCAGCTAAAAGGGAAAAGGCATGACCGATTTCGACGGGCTGAAGAAAGCGCTGGAGAAGTCCGGCAGCGCCGAGAACGAATGGGAGAGGCTCGACCGGGACTATTACTCCAGGATCGAGTTCGCGATACAGAGCCATTACATCGAAAAATTTGTGAAGCCCGGGGCCAGCGTCATCGATATAGGCTGCGGGCCGGGCAGGTACGCCATAGCGCTGCTCAAGCGCGGCAACAAGGTGGCGCTGACCGACCTGGCCGACAGCTTTCTTAAGAAAGCCGAAGAAGAGATAGAGCGGCTGGGCCTGGAAAGCGGCCTGCTGGGGGTGAAGCAGCAGAACGCCCTGCGGCTGGACGCTTTCGGGGACGCGCAGTTCGACCACGCTTTGCTGATGGGGCCGCTGCTAAATATGGAGGCGCAGGACGAGCGCCGGCAGGCCCTGCTTGAAGCCGCGCGAGTGGTGAAAAGCGGCGGGCTGATTTTTCTCACCATGCTCGGCAATCTGCGCTGCGCGGCCGAGATGTTCTACGTGCCGAACCTGGATTTCAGGCTGGTGGCGCTGGATAATTATTCCAAAACCGTCGAAGATATTTTGAAGAACGGCCTTAACCGGCCGGAAGCCGTGAAACAGCTTATCGCCGATTGCGGGCTGGAGCTGGTTGAAACTTACGGAACCGACTCCGCTGCGGGCATGGCTTTCGACAAGATAGACGAGATGGCGACTTCCGAAGAAAATTGGGCGAAGATCCTGGACGTCCTGATAAAAATGTCGGCCGACCCTTCGATAACAGGCCTTTCCAGCCACACCACCTATATCCTGCGCAAACCGGCCTAGGCACAATGCCCGGCCGGGCCTGGGACTATCGTTACTTACGGTTTTTGGGTTGCGCCGCTATAATATCTATATAGAGCAGCGCGCTTATAAGAGATATTCTTGAAACTGCTAACCGCTATTTTTCTGATCCTGACCGCCGCCGCCAACGCGTCGGCTTTCGGCGCTTCCGCGCTGGGGGCGCTTAATCTTGCCGCGCGCCCGGGCGGCTACCGGGCTGCCGCTATGGACGTGCCGGTCCCTGAACCCGTCTATGTGGCGCCCGTGCACGGTTCGCGCGACACCGCGAGAAGTCTTTTCGGGGCGAGCGAAAGGTTCCTGGGGCTGCCTTACGTCCTGGGCCCGCTGGGCGAAGGCGAGAACGGCGAGTTCGACCGCGGGCCGCTGATCAGCTTTGCCGGGCTGGACTGCACCACTTTCGTGGAAGAGACCATGGCTTTCGCCCTGGGCGGCGACCAGGCCGGCGTGATGGAAGCGCTGCGCCGCATCCGCTACGCGGACGGAGCGATCAGCTACCAGGCGCGCAACCATTTCACCGAGCTCGACTGGCTGCCCAACAATATCGCCGCCGGCTTCCTCCGCGATATCACCGCCGAAGTGGCCGGCCCCCGCGCCCGGACGGCCAATAAAATGATCTCGAAAAAGAATTGGTACGCGAAGAAGACCGAGGCCGACCTGGACGGGTTCGACTGGGAAGCCCCGGAAGCCCGCGCCCGCCGCGCCGAACGCCTGCGCGCGCTGGGCGGGACTATGCCCGACCGGCAGGCGCGGATAAGCTATGTGCCGCTCGAAGACCTGCCCGCTTTGCTTTCGCGCATACCTTCCGGCACCGTGGTGAGCCTGGTGCGGGAAGACCGGGCCGACAAGCCCACGCTGGTCTCGCACCAGTTCTTTGTTTTCGACGGTCCCGGCGGCAAAACGATACGCCACGCGGCGCTGGGCAAGCAGGTGATGGACGTGGACGCCGCGCAGTACATAGCCGGCCTGGCCAATTCTTCCTGGCGCGTGCTGGGCTTCAACCTGGCCGAAGTGGTCTCCTCCCGCTGATCCTCTAAATATTCCCGTATCGAGGCTAAGCCTCGATAGGAGGCCTCGCCTCGATAGAAGGTATAATAGAGGTGTGGATAGCGGTGCGTTACGATGAAAAAACCCGATCTGAAACTTTCCGGCCTGGCTGAACAAGCCCGGGCCGCCGTAGAACTGCTGGAAGCCATAGCGGCCGACCACGGCCTGCTGGCCGGGCTTTCCCAGGAAGAGCGCAAGCGCCTGCTTTCGGCGGCCGGGCAGATCTCGCGCCCCGGAGCGCCGGCGCGGCGGCAGCTGGTTAAAGCTTATGAGCGCCAGCGCAAAGCGGCCAAGACCGAGCGCGCCGAGAGCGCTTTGAACCAGACCGGCATCCGCAAACTTCGCCGGCAGTCCGTTTTCACCACCCCCAACGTGCATCCGCCGCTCGGCTTCGAGCAGCACGAAGTTAAGGACAACCCGGAGTTCCGCGAGCCGCACGAGGAGCAGAACTGCTACGTCTGCAAAAAGAATTACTCGCAGGTCCACCATTTTTACGACCAGCTCTGCCCGTCCTGCGCCGAACTGAATTTCCTCAAACGCACGGAAACCGCCGACCTGCGCGGGCGCGTTGCGCTGCTGACCGGCGGGCGCGTGAAGATAGGCTACCAGGCGGGGATAAAGCTGCTCCGCGCCGGGGCGCAGCTCATCGTGAGCACGCGTTTCCCGCGCGACTCGGCCAAACGCTACGCGGCCGAACCTGATTTCAAAGAATGGGGCCACCGGCTGGAGATCTTCGGGCTGGACCTGCGCCACACTCCCAGCGTAGAGGCTTTCTGCAAACACCTGCTTACTACCCGTACCCGGCTGGATTTCATCATCAACAACGCCTGCCAGACCGTGCGGCGGCCGCCGGATTTCTACGCGCATATGATGGAAGGCGAGCATGGTTCGCTGAACGACATGCCCGAACAGGCGCGCAATTTGCTGGGCGCTTACGAAGGCCTGCGCGGCTACCACATTCTGCCCGAAGGCGCGCCGGGCGGCAACGCTCTCACTTCTGCCCTGCTGCCCGGAGTCTCCGAGGTTCCCGGGCTTACCCACGCCGCGGCTCTCTCCCAGGTCCCTATGCTGCCCGAAGAGCTGGCGGCCCAGAAAGGCCTGTTCCCCGAGGGCAGGCTGGACCAGGACCTGCAGCAGGTGGACCTGCGCGAGCGCAATTCCTGGCGGCTGCTGATGGCCGAAGTCCCGGCCGTGGAACTGCTGGAAGTGCAGCTGGTCAACGCTATCGCCCCTTTCATCCTGAACGCGCGGCTGAAGCCCCTGATGCTGCGCACGCCGGAGCGCGACAAGCACATCGTGAACGTCTCGGCGGTGGAAGGACAATTTTACCGGAAGTTCAAGACCACGCGGCACCCCCATACCAACATGGCCAAGGCCGCGCTCAACATGATGACGCGAACTTCGGCGGCCGATTACGAGGCCGACGGGATCCATATGAACGCGGTGGACACGGGCTGGGTGACCGACGAGGACCCGGTGCTGATAGCGGAGCGCAAAGTGAAAGAGCACCGCTTCCACCCGCCGCTCGACATCGTGGACGGGGCGGCGCGCATCGTCGACCCTATCATCTCCGGCTTCAATACCGGAAAGCATGTCTGGGGCAAATTCCTGAAGGATTATCAGCCGACCGATTGGTAGGACTATGACACAGAAAAAATGCGCCTGCGGCGATCCCGCCTGCGGTAAAACCAATCATGAAGAAAGCCTGCCCTGCCCCGTTTGCGGGGAGGCCTCTATCGATCTCGTGCCCGGGGATACGGTGCGGAAATTGATAAAGCCCGGGCTGCCGGCCGCGGCGGATAAATACTTCCTCTGCAGCAACGCCGCTTGCGAAGTGGTCTATTTCAGGGAGAACGCGGTGTATAAGCAGCCGGACGTTACCGTGCCCGTGTTTTTCAAGACCGGGGCCGAGCCCGTCTACGCCTGCTACTGCGCCGGCGTTACCAAGGCCCAGGTGCTGGACGCGATCAAGAAAACCGGGGCTACGCGCTGGTCCGCTATCATCAAAGAGATAACCGGCGCGGTGCCGAAATGCAGATGCGCCGAGAAAAACCCGCTGGGCGTGTGCTGCTCGGAGAACGCGTACGCCGCCGCCCTGGCCGAGAGCACCGCGAAGCCCGCGCCGATCAAGAAATCCGGCCCGCTGCACGGCATCACGCTCGAGACCATCCTTATCTACCTGGTCAAGAAGTACGGCTGGCCGAAGATGGCGCGGGTCATTCCCGTCCGCTGCTTCATGTACGACCCCACCATCAAATCCAGCCTGGTTTTTCTGCGCGCCACTCCGTGGGCGCGCGCCGAGGTGGAGAAATGGTACATCCACGACCAGAGGAAGTGAGGGCTCTATGGCCGATATAAAGAAACTGGCTCAGGCGGTGCTTAAGTTCCGGGACGAGCGGGACTGGAAGCAGTTCCACAACCCCAAGGACGTCGGGATCTCGCTGGCGCTGGAAGCGGCCGAGCTGCTGGAGCATTTCCAGTGGAAGACGCCCTCCGAGATAACGGCGCACGTGAAGGCCTGCAAGGAAGACATCTCGGACGAGCTCGCCGACGTGCTCTACTGGGTGCTGGTGCTGGGCCACGACCTGAAGATAGACCTCTCCGAAGCTTTGAAGAAAAAACTGGTCAAGAACGCCGTGAAATACCCGGTGTCCAAATCCAAAGGCCGCATCACCAAATATAATAAGCTCTGAGCTATGGACGACTACTCTATAACTTCGGTCGCCGGGACTATCCTGACCCTGTTCCGGACCGCCGACCGCTGCCTGGAGCCCGGCGCCGCTCCCGCCGACGCGCGCGTCCTGGCCCTGGCGCCCGCTGCCGGCATCAAGAAACTTCTCATCTACGCGCCCGACGCTATCGGGCGCGGGATGATAGCCAGGCTGCCCGCCGAGTTCAAAAAGCTGGAAGCCGCCGGCTTCAGGAAATTCCCGGTGCAGAGCGTTTTCCCTTCCAAGACCCCGGTCTGCTACGCGTCCATGTTCTCCGGGCTTAAGCCCGAAGGCCACGGCATCCGCCAGTATGAAAAACCGGTGCTTTCCTGCAAAACCATCTTCGACGCGCTGCCGGCGAACGGCGTGCGCACGGCCATCGTCGCCGTGAAAGATTCGAGCATAGACCTCATCTTCAGGAACCGCGGCGTGAATTATTTTTCCGAGCCCTGCGACCCCGACGTCACCGAAAGGGCGCTGGAGCTTATAGACGCGGGCGGGCACGACTGCATTCTGGCCTACCACCAGGAATACGACGATATCCTGCACGACAGCGACCCCTGGAACGCCGAGGCGCTCGGGGCCGTAAAGAGACATTTGCTGGCCTTCGAGGCCCTGACCGCCGCTTTCGACAAGAAATGGGGCGGCCTGCCGCGCGGAGTTCTCTTCGCCCCCGACCACGGCGCGCATTACGACGCGGCTGCCGGCAAAGGCACCCACGGCGACGACAGCCCGGCGGATATGGACGTGGCGCATTTCTGGAAATTCTCGAATTGAGGAGCGTGCATGAGAACTTTTATTTTGGTTTCGTTCTTCGCCTGCTGCTTCGCCGGTAACGCCGGGGCCGGGGGCTACCTGCTGAAGATGACCGCCGTTAAAGGGCAGGTCACCTACACGCATTCACAGACTAACGAGCTCGGCCAGCCGAATAATTTCGTGGGCAAGCCCAAAGCTTCGGGCGGCCGGGCGCGGGAAATAATCTTCAACTCTACGGTCAGGAAAGACGAGAAAGGGGCGCTTATCCTGGACTACCAGTTCGAACTTACCGGCGATACGCCCGGGCAGCCGCCTTTCCAGTCCCAGGCCAGCCTGGCTTTGCCGCCGGGGAAGAAGGTTCTGGCGGCTTCCGCCGGCGGGATCAGGTATTACCTCGAGATAGCCGGCCAGGGCGCGCAGCCTGCCTCGACGGGGAATTACCAGCTGAGCAGCACTTTCATCTTCGGCGCCCGCAGTTTTTCCTCCAAGATCGCGGTCAGGGAGGGAACGCAGTGCACCCTTATCCTGGTCCCGCAGGCGGGGCTCAGGTACAATCTCTCGCTGCTGCCCGCCAAGGCGGACACGAACGGCGAATTCCAGGTGCAGTACAGCGCTTCCATCAAAGAGGAAGCGAGCTACCTGGTAGAGGCGAAGGGGGAAGCGCAGCTGGCGGCCGGCGCGCACGAGAAGAACGTGACGACGATAAAGAACAGCAAGCTGATCATGAAGGCCACCAGGTTCTGAAGCGCTTGACCGCGCCGCGGGGTTTTAGGTATATCTGCGGGTGGGGGGGCGAAAGATAATATATGTCCGAAGAGGAAGACAAAAGCGTCGACCTCCTCAGGTTCGGCAAGCCCGGCGAGAAGCTGGAGCTTCTGCGCGAACTGGAGGAGACGGCCAAGGACTGCCGCATCGCGGCCGATAAAGCGCTGCCCGCCTGCGTTACGCCGGCCGAGCTGGAGCGGAACAAGCCCTGGCGGGAGTTCCGCCGCCGCATAGGCTTCAAACTTTTCGAAGTGGTGCTGAAGATAGCCCAGAAGAACGCCCGGTCGGAGCTGCGCGACCTGGCCGCGGACATCCTGGCCCACCTGTGGCATCCCGCCGCCGTCGACCGGCTGGTGGAGGACATAACGCAGAACGAAGACAAGCTGGTGACCACCCAGGTGCTCGGCATCTTCGACAACCTGGCCGGCATCGGCACGGACACGGCCGTGCGGGGGCTGATCTCCATCTGGGAGTACGGCTGGCATTTTCCCGTGGTCAGGGCGCTGGGCGCCTGCGGGACGAAGCGGGCGGAGGCGTTCCTGCTGGCCCAGGCGCAGCAGGACGAGGACGCCGGCATAAGGGGGCTCTGCATCACCTACCTGAATTCCGAAGTCTCGGACCGGAAGGTCAGCCTGCTCCGCGACAAGCTGAAATACTCCACGGATTTCGAGCAGTCGGCCGCGATCAAGAAGATAGCGGCCCTGCAGCTCACGTCGCTGACCAAGGACCTGAAGGCCGTTTACGACGAGAGCGACGACCCGCTGGTGAAGGAAGAGATCCGGGACGCGCTGCGCGCCCTGGCGCCTCTCCGCTGACGTTCCGGCCGGCGGGAGGCAACCCGGAGGCTTTTGCCTCCGGTTTTTTATTAGAATATTTCAAGACAGCCAAAACCGAACGTAAAAGGGGACACTATGCCGATAAGCGCGCTCGCCGGGAAAATTCTGCCGAAGGAAATGCTGACCGATATTCCCAAGCTGCTGGCGGCCTATTATAAAGAAATCCCGGACCCCGCCGTTCCCGAACAGCGGATCTCTTTCGGAACCTCCGGGCACCGGGGCAGCGCGTTCCTGCGCTCTTTCAACGAGCGGCATATCCTCGCGGTGACCCAGGCCATCTGCCAGTACCGCAAAAG
>Ga0208789_1000372_pt1 | contig 46826 bp, 31 predicted proteins | sample Methanotroph_Enr_FD_187368 | JGI IMG/M metagenome (GOLD analysis project Ga0208789, IMG submission 187368) | Enriched soil microbial communities from Old Woman Creek wetland in Ohio, USA - Methanotroph_Enrichment_5 (SPAdes) (version 2) | ecosystem: Environmental > Terrestrial > Soil > Wetlands...
TAGCAACCGGTGTTACTGCTAAAGTGCGTGCAGTACCTGTTCCGCAAGGGGTTGAAGGAGTTACAACTATATTGCCTGCCCCGCTCCCGACAGTAACAGTTACCGAGTTTGTAGTACCACCACCTGTTTGCACCCATCCCGATGGGAATGCCCAGGTATATGTAACTCCCGGATCGTTGGTAACGCTGTAGGTTTGGATGGTGCCTTCGGTTGGCATATTAGATCCGGTTATGTTAGAGGGCTGAGTGGGAGGATTGGTATTGGGGGATACGATGAGAAATTGGGCAGGACCTGTTCCAAATGAATTGGAAGGTGTTACCAGAACTATGCCGGGTGTGCTTCCAACAGTTACAGTTACTGAATGGGTGGTTCCACCTGAAGTTAAACTCCAGCCTGAAGGAAATTGCCATGTATAGGTTGTACCAGGAACATTGGTTACAGAATACGTCTGCGATGAACCTATACAAGGAGCGGCTGAACCATTGATAGCACTGGGCTGCGAAGGAGCTGTAAAGTCAGAAATGTTCCTTACCCATAACGAATGACCCTGGGTTCCGGCAAATAGTTTGCCGTCAAAAACATTCAAGGTCGATACTTCTGTATTTGGATTTAGTCCGGAACCTATGCTTACCCAGTTAACTCCATTGTCAACCGATCTGTAGATATCAAAAACGGGCGAATAAGTTGCTGTATAGATGTTTTGTCCTTCAGCTGCAATGGAATAAGTACTTACTGAAAGTGTTCCATTGACCTTAATCCAGTTTACTCCATCATCCTGTGAGAGGAAGATTGATTTAACTTCGGTTAGTAATCCACCAACATCTTCAAGATTGGTACCACTGGCCCAAATCTTGCTTCCGATTTTAACAAATTTGTGAACTAATAAATCATTGGTTTTTACCCAATTTGCGCCATTATCGGTAGTACGGTAGATTCCTCTGCCTCCCCCACCACCGGATATGCCCATCAAACGACAGGTTCCTGTATTCATGAAATTTGCACCGCCAAACATCCATCCATTGTAATCAGCAAATACTCCGGCGATCCAGTTTTCACCGTTATCATTCGAATAATAATAAGCTATATCAGTTCCCAGATATAAGGTAGTTCCATCCGAAAAGATTGATACGAAAACACTAGAACCAGCATCAATTCCATTCATAACCAATGACCATGTACTTCCATTATCCAGCGAACGATAGACTCCCTGATCAGCCGCTGAGGATTTTAATGCGAATTTCGAGGTTCCATGCTCTATCCATGCCATTTCATTACTCCACGAAGAACCACCTGGTGAATTATATGGCACCCAACTATTCCCATCATCAGTTGACATTAGACCATAGCCAAAAAGAGTATTTGTACTGGAATAAATATTGGTCGAATTGCTATAATTCTGATTTAGAGGCAAACCATTGTTAATGGTTGACCATGTATTACCTGCGTCAGATGATCGGTAAACACCTCCTGAAGAAGTTCCTGAAAACAGATTTAAACCAATGGTAAGAATACCGCTAAAAGCTGTTCCATGTCCCCGTATACCGGAATCTGAACTTGTCCAGTTCAGCCCACTATCAGTAGTCTTGTAAAGGCCTGCTTTAGTTCCGGCAAAAAAACTACTGCCATCATTCAACAAACATAATGCGCTATAGTAAATGTCGATACCTGCATTAGAAGCAGTAAAACTGGCTCCGTTATCTGCCGAGCGGAAAATTCCGTTAATATGGGTAGCCGCGTACACGGTAGTCCCATCTCCAAGAACAGCGTTGTATATCTGATTACTCCTTGTCGCAGTATTGGTTAGAACCCAATTGGCACCATTGTCGGATGATTTCCATATTCCTTGAAACCCATTTGAGCCTAAATATAAATCGGTGCCGTTAAACCCTAAGGATTGTACGTTGGGGTATGATCCCTGTACCCATGCATTATTGAACCAATATGCCATACCTGTGCATACCTGTTGCCAACTGGCTCCATTGTTGGTGGAACGAAAAACACCCTTTTTATTGCTTCCGCCACCAGTAAAAATTGCTGTTCCGTTAGCCGCTAATGCATATATATCATTACATGTTAACCCTGTATTCTGTACAGTCCAGTTTTCACCATAATCAGTTGAACGTAGTATTTTGGATGTAGTTGCCGCTGCAAACAAAGTAGTATCGCTTACAACCAGTTTATTCACCCAGTGCGTTATACCAGGGAAACCATTCGTCTTCAAAACCCAAGTGGTTCCATTATCGTCCGAACGATACAAACCTGAACCGGTTCCTAAAAAGAGCATATTCCCGATAACAGCGATGGCACGAATGTCGGCAGGCATTGTTGCACTGTTTATAAAAGTCCAGTTGTTGCCGTTATCAGTAGAAGTGTACAAAGCACGGCCACTGGTAACAACATACATCGCGGTAGCAGAATTTGTCATGCATTTAATATAACCACCTTCCGGACCAACGGAGGTCCACTGCGCCATAACACCTTTACTACTCAGTGTGAGGAAGAATGTAGTACAAATCAGCATTAAAAAAGTAAATCTTCTTTTTCTCATTGTGTTTGCTAGTTTAGTTAATATTAATTATTACTCCATTTGTGATTCTGCTTACTTCAGGGTCTCGTCATTATTCAGGTCGATAAGGGTTTGATCTTTCACCGGATGAATGATCTTCCGGATTATCTCAATCTGAATTTCAAGTTTCTTGACGAATTTCTCGTTTTCGGTAAGTGCAGTGTCAGCGTCTGTTTGTGTTTCCATAGTGGATAATTCTTCAGGATACTCCTGCTCTTCTTTCGTAGGTTTTAAATTCCTTTGCATTTAGGCTGATAAATAGATTGAAGCAAAGAAATAACTAAAACATCATTTCAAATAATAATCTACCTCGACAAATACCATTCACAGGCTTTTTTTCACCTCGACATTTGTCGTAAATTAGTTTGAAACAGATAAGTTTATTCAGCCTATTCAATGGGTAATCAGATTGTTATACTATATAAGTAAAATTATGCAGCAGAATTGCCCAAAACTGGCAATTCGTTGATTTTGTATCCCCTGAAAAACACCAAAGCATAACGTTACATATTGAAATGCGTTATAATGATCGCTTTCAGGTATAGGGAAAAGTGTTATGGAAGGTTAAATCTGGGTGAGGAACGTCACCAGGCTGGTGTTGGAGTTTGGAATTCTAAGCTTTTTGCGTAGCCTGTACCGCCCGTTTTCGATGGCTATAATGCTTTGGCCGGTAAGTTCCGAAATGTCCTTTGTCGACATATTTAATTTCAGAAAAGCGCATAGCTTAAGTTCATTTTGGGTAAGATCAGGATAGGAGCTCAATAGTTTTTCATAAAAACCGGCATGCACTTCCTGAAACTGGGTCGAAAATTCTTTTAAAATCTTATCCTCGGAACTATGCCTGATTTTAGTACTGATAGTGGACAATGCCTTACGGGTTTCCGAAGTTTTCGCGCTTTTCTCGATCTCAAGTAAGTTGCTGGAGATGTCAGATAACAGCTCGTTTTTTTTCATCAACGACATTAAATTTATGGTGAGTCCCTTGTTTTTAAACTCCAGCTCTTTCTCGATAGACTGCTTTTCGAGCAGCACTTTTTTAGCTTTGATGCGGTGTCGCGAAAAGAACAATATAATAATAATAAGACCTGAAACGAGACTTAGTATAATAACCAGCATCAGATTATCTTTCCTTTGCCTGGCGATTTGCCTGACCTTGTCGAGTTTTTCGTAATTATATTGAAATTCAAGCTTATAGACTTCTTTATTATTTTGTAAAACGAACAGGCTGTCTTCGGCATTATCCTCGATAAGCGCATATTTATAGGCTTGCGCCGTATCTTTTATATTGAGATAGATGGAATGAAGCAAGTGTGAAGCCGATTTTATGTTTTCGAGAAGATTATTCTCCTGGCTTATTTTAAGGGCTTCGTTAGCATAACCCAAACTTCTGCTTATGTCGTGAATCTTAAAGTAGTAATCACCAATAAGGGTCTGACACTCCGAATAGAGAAATTGATTTTTCTGGTTTTTAAATATAGAGGACGATTCGAGGTAATACTTTAAAATGCTGTCGTTTTCATTTAATTTTGAGTAACAAAGGCCCAAATTCATCAGATATATGCCCTGTTGTTGGATATCACCCAGACTATTGTTTGCTTTCAGAGCTTTTTTATAATAACTGAGCGCAACACGATAATCTTTAAAATATTCGAAATATATGCTTGCAATGTTATTATATTGATAGGCGATGCCTTCCACATCATTGATCTTAACGGCAATTTCCAATGATTTCTTAAGAAACTCCAGGCCTTTTTCGTAATTATTCTGGTTCACAAAATCAGTGCCTATGTTTCCCAATACCAGGCCAATCTGCTCCTGGTCATTGATTTGCTCATAATATTTGAGGTTTTCAAAATCGAATTTTGCGCTCTTGTCGAAATCGCCAATTTCGAAAAAAATAACCGATAGAATTCCTCTGGCTCTGGCCTTTTCATCTTCACTTTTAGAGTGTTCGGCTAGTTCAAGTGCATTTTCGGCGCATTCGGTGGCTTTCTTATAATCGCTAACCCTTATATAGTTCCGACCCATTTGTATAAGCGAGCGAATTTCTGATTTTTTGTCGTTAATCCGACCCGAAATTTTATATGCTTCTTCTGCATAGCGGGCTCCCTGTTCAGGCTGGCTTCCCAGTACTTCCTCCGAAAGAGCGAGAAATATTTTAATTTTACTTTTATCATCATTTGCCGTTATTAGTTCTTTTGTAAGGCTGTCAAAAACTTTGCTGTTTTGAGAAAACAATGATGTCGCCGGAAGTAAGATTACCAGCATGAATAAAATATTCCTGAATCCTGAACTGAAAGCCATTATGAAAATGGTAGTGAATAAGAGGCAAAGATAAGGAATATTCTGCAGCTTCATTTAAGCCACGTTAAGCCGGTTAAGAACCAATTTCTTCGATAAACTTGTGTAAATATTGTTAGAGTCGAGACTTTTCTACCAATACTGTTAATCAACGAAATGAAAATTTCTCATGACTCACATCCAGGTTTATCCATTGATAAGTTTAATTGAAGCGTTTTCAGTAGTTTCATTTAACCCCAAAAGCCCGACCCCTTACAAAAACAAGGGTATCGGGCTTTTAGCACTTAACAACTTTTGTCCCTGATCCCTGATCCCAAAATCCTATGTTGTACCCAAAATTTTTCCTAAATTAAAAATGCCTGTAAATCAAACGATTACAGGCATTTTTTGTTGTTTTAAGCGGTCCGGACGGGACTCGAACCCGCGACCACATGCGTGACAGGCACGTATTCTAACCAACTGAACTACCGAACCAGATATAGTTATTGGGAGTGCAAAAGTAACACTTTTTATTAAACCTCAAAATATTTTGGCGAATTTTTAAAAAAATATTTCACTTTATTCAGCCCAGGGCTCGAACCTATTAAGCAACAACCCTGTTACAGATTGTATTAAATGCACATATAGCACAGGTATCGCGCTGCTGGGTCTGAGAAAATGGAATAGCAGTGTTAAAAATATCACTAACTATCATCTTCAGCTCTCTATTAAAAGCCTCAAGTAATGATTTATCAATAAAATCAACTTTATCAATATATGTACGAATAAGATAAGAGGATGATTTCCGTAGCGAAATTATGCCAGAAATTAGTTTTTCGGGGGCTACGGCCTGCATTCCGGAATACATCAGCGCATACGTCAGCACCTGCAAGAGCTTCCCTGGCTCGTTTTTCTCCTGAATATCTGAAATCAGCTCAATTTTCAGGTCTTTCGGTTCAACTTTACCTGTTTTGTAATCGATAATACGCACTATCCCTCCTACCCTATCAATCCGATCTGCTTTCCCATGAAGATTTACTTTGAAAATTTCACCATTTTCAGTATCCGCAATCTCAACAAAAGAGGTAAGATTTTCTTCCAGCATCAATATTTCTATTGAAGAACCTTGTTGTTCAAGGTGTCTTTTTTCGGCGAGAAGAAACCTTTTTACCATATTCCACGCTACCCGGACTATTAACAAATTTTTTCCGGTTGATAATTCATGGCTCTGAAAACGGGAAGCAAAAGCAGCTTTTACATTTTCATTTGCTTCAGCCAGCATTGCATTGATGATTTCGGGAGTGATCAGATTCTTCTTCCTGTTCCCGTAGGTTTTATGCAATGCTTCATGTACAATTTCGCCCAGAGTTGCGGCATCAACAGTTTCAGAAACCTGCTCAGGTTCACTTATGCGTAATACCTGTGAAAAATAAAACTGCAGACTGCATTTCAAATACATGGCTATTGCAGTTGGGGAAAGTCCCCTTGCAGCAATCATTCGCAGGCGGGAAACAATTTCATTGGACTTCCGGACTGTTATACCATCAGCAGCTACATTCCCGGGAACTACTGACAGAATTTGTTCCGAAATCTGAATATTTGGGTTAACACCTGGCATCTCATGCAGAAACTGGCTCAGAAACCTGCTTTTCTCACCTCCGCCCAATTCATCACCTTCGGTATTGTATATCAGCCAGGCATTCTCGACCCTTTGCATCAGCCTGTAAAAGTGATAAGCAAAAACGGCAGTACGCTCTTTGTAACGCTGCATTCCAAACTGAGCCCTTACTTCATCCGGGATAAAAGTTGTCTGATGCTTTCCACGTGGCAGCAAGCCTTCATTTACTGAAATCATAACAATGTCAGTAAAATCAAGCATACGGGTTTCGAGCATTCCCATCACTTGTAGCCCATTAAGGGGTTCACCGTAAAATGGAAGCCGCATACCTGCTATAAGGCTGTTTACAAGGGATTGAACAGTATCAACATCCGGCATTAATACAGGATCGTGAAGTATAACATCAAGCTTTGAACACAATACAGATGCATGATACAGATACTCAACTTCTATGGGCTGATTACCACTTTTACGTCCTTCATCAGCAGAGTCAATATGCGAAAAGCAGGTGTGTAAAAACGAAATAATATCCTTGATGAGTTCAAGAATATCGGCCGGCTCCATTTTCTTTTTATCCAGATACGGATTAAAAACTGCAGCTAAATCAATATTGTTATTTGCAATCTGTGCCCGAAAATCTTCAGCAGTGTAAAATGATCTATCCACATGAACACCATCGGGAAAATCAGAATTCCGAAAATTGTTTTTTCTTGCTGCAATAATGAAAGGATGCGAAAGCAGGCGCTGAATATCTTTATAGTAAAACCTGAGATCCGGGTATGACTCAGGTTGCGGGTCAGCCACAGGCTTTGCAAAACGTTTAGCATTTGAAAAAAGGGATAGCACTGTTATGATCAGCGAAAATACAGGAGTTTGCTTCAGAGGGAAACCCATGGTTACATTAAAATCGCCCGATTCGGCAGGAAGAGAATTAAGTACCGGAAGCAGCAATCCTTCGTCAACCAGAACAAGTGCTATTCCATCGGCCGATCCTTTCCTGGCGATAATTTCCTGAATCAGTTCCCCGGCAAGCTTTGCCTGCCCTACGTTGCCTGGAATGCCGATCATCGAAACTGTCTTATTTCCCACACTTAATGAATTGCTTATCCAATTCAACGGTCCGAAAGTATTCTTTTCAATATACTCTCTTATAAAATGTCCGGCTTCCTGACGCTTATCGGATAAATAGTACTCATCGGCATCCCAGTAAATCTCAGCTTTTCCAGTTTCAACAAGGCACTTCAGCAGTTTTTCTTCGGCGGCTGTGAGCGCATTAAATCCGGCAAAGACAATACTATCCCAGGCTGTAAATGATTTGTTTTCAATATCTTTCAGCAAAACGTCGAAGGCTAGTCCAAAATATCCTTCTCCTGCTGACAGCAGATCTTCACGGAATAACTTATAGCAGGGTGCAAGGGAGTTGTAGAACCTCAGATAGTCGGTTTCAAAAGGAGTAAGTGGGGTCCCGTCAGGATTCCAGTGTTTCATTGCTTTGATTTCATCCAGAAACGAGAACACTTTTTCTCCATCGGCTAAATACTGGTCAATTTCATCGAAATCATTTAAAAGCATATTACCCCATGAAATAAACTCACTGAATGATTGGGCTTTGTCCTTTTCAATCGATTTATAAACCTTATAGAGACGGGCTATCAACGAGAGGGGATCGCTAAGTTTTAAACCCGAGTTAAATACCACAAAATCCTCGAGGGCGTATATATCAGGAAGCCAGATCGGTTTATCAATGATTCCGGATAAATACTGCTTAAAAAAAAGACCCGCCCTCCGGCTGGGAAATACGAGGCAAATACGACTGAAATTATCGCTGTGAGATTCATACAGGTGTTTTGCCAGTTTATCTAAAAATGCTTCCATTTGTGTAATTAATGATCGGCTGTTATATTACAAATCATGAAGGGTTAAGCGTAAGTGTAATATTTTAGTTCAGCATATTTTCATTCTATGTACCTTTAACTGTTAAAAGCAAGAATCAATTGCCATCTTGGGATAAACTATCCCAAATAATTCAGCTTTTTAAGTAGCAATTCGGCTTTATGCAACTCATCGGGTTTGCCCATATCCACCCAATTTTCGGGATTATGTTCAAAACCGCAAATCTTAAACCGGGCAGCCAGTTTCAGGTAAGTATCAATAATTGAGAATTTTCCATCCTGATACAGATATCCGAATATGGAAGGATCAATAATATGAATACCACTAAAAGCGAACTTCTCCGGGTTGTTGTGTTCAGGTTCTACCAGAATAATTTCCTCAGTTTTTGTATTTTCCCAGCCGCACAATAAGAAATCTGGTTTAAAAAGTAAATACCTTGATGTTTCGCGCCTGCATACAGCCAGCGTTGCCAACGCGCCGTAACTTTTATGCCTTTCGAGCATTTCGAAATAGTTCACATCGCTTATTACATCAACATTCTGAACAAGAAAAGGCTCATTACCACCGAAAAACCATGAAGCTTTTTTAAGACCTCCACCAGTATCTAACAATAAATCAGATTCATTGGAGATTGAAATATCTGCACCAAAATTATTGTTCGCATCCAGGAAGCCAATTACCTGATCTGAGAAATGATGGACATTTACAATGATTTCACTGATATTGTTTTTAAGCAGATTTCTTATCAGAATCTCGATCATTGGGATTCCTGCAACGGGAACAAGAGCTTTGGGCATGGCATGGGTAAAAGGCATCAGCCTTGTACCCAAACCAGCTGCGAATATCATAGCCTTCATAATTTATCAGGATTATTTTTGTAATAATTCCTGATCAGCACTTTTTTCAATTCACGATGAATTACAAGTTCAGCAATAACCTCCTGCAACGACCATTCAGGATGCAATACACTCGATTCCATAACTTTATTTTCACCCAGATCAACCTGGTACAGAAGGGCCGAAAGCCGATGCGGATCAATTTCGAGTAGTCGCGACACATGCGATGCCATTTGAAAAAACATCTCCTCATATGCCATCTCAGTATTACCGGTAAATTCAATATCCATTCCGAACATGGTAAAGTCTTTAATCACCTGATCAACAGTCTGGCGGATCACCTCAGTTTTGGTTTTATAAAGCTCAATATCAAACGATTCCAAGATAGATTATAGTTTTTCGGGTTTACAAACATATTTTTCTTTACTCACTTTTTTACCGCATCTGGCACATTCAAATTTCGGATCGGCAAGCTTCCTGGCTCGTTTTTCAGCATCCTTGGTTTTACATATGGTTTTCGACATAAACTCCTTTTGATGATACTAAATCTGAAACTATGTTTCTATGAAACAGATAATTCCAGGAATAACTTGTCTATTTAAAAATAAGATTTTTCATTTCGGTATGCGAAACAATCACCTTCACCGAATAGGTTTCATCAATGTACGCTGCCAGCCTCGACGCACAAAAAACCGAGCGGTGCTGACCACCGGTACACCCAAAATTCACCTGAAGATGACTGAATCCCCTGCGCTGATATTCAGCAACACTCTGGTCAACAATCTTGTAAACATTCTGCAAAAATTTCGCTACTACCGGTTCTCTGTCAAGGTATTGTATCACAGGTTCATCGAGCCCTGTAAATTTCTTGTAATGGTCGTAACGACCTGGATTTGGTAAGGCACGGCAATCAAAAACATGACCGCCACCATTTCCGGAATAGTCGGGAGGAGGACCGTTTTTAAACGAAAAGCTGTTTACCGCAACCGTGAGTGTTCCCGTTTCGGGAAGATAAGGTATGGCAATATCAGTGCTGGCAATCTCTTTCAAAGCTTTAAACAGTTCAGGCAATTGAATATTAAAGGTAACATTTGCCAGCAGCCAGCGAATGTTTTCGATGGCAAAAGGTATACTCTGCAGAAAGTGAGCACGCCGCTCAAAATACCCTCTGAAACCATAGGCTCCCATCACCTGAAGCAGACGAATAAGAACAAAGCCATAATAATCATCTACAAATTTCTTTTCATCAATCTGTATGTGCTTTCTAAGATTCCCGAGATACCAGTAAAGCATTTCTTCCCTGAACGGATACGGAAGTGCAGCTTTTACCTGGAACAAAAGCGATGCTAAATCATATTGCAAAGGCCCGCGACGTCCACCCTGATAATCGATAAACCAGGGCTCTCCATCCTTCAAGAGAATGTTACGCGCCTGAAAATCGCGGTACATAAAAAACTGCTGTCCACTTCCCAGCAGGTGTTTGATAAGTTTTTCGAAGTCATCCTCAAGTGCTGCCTCGTTGAATTGAATTTTCAGAAGACGAAGGAAATAGTATTTAAAGTAATTGAGGTCCCATTGCATGGAGCGGGCATCGAACTCGGAGGAAGGATAACAGACCGAGAAATCGAGCCCTTTACAGGCTTCAACCTGAAAGCGTGGCAACTCCCTGATTGCTTTTTTGTAATAATCCAGAGTGTCGTCCGAAGGCAATTCACCCACCCTATGTTTCTCGAGGTGATCAAGTAATGACTCAGTACCAAGATCACTCTGAAGATAACAGTCATTATCCTCATCTAATGCCAGAATTTCCGGAACACGAAGACCCATTTGCCGGAAGTGATTTGTGAAAGCCACAAAGGCATTTGTTTCGGATTTATCAGGACTATATACGCCTATAGCAAGTTTTTGCTGTGCCGTGAGCCGGTAATATTGTCTGTATGATCCGGCCGGTGGCAGAGGAAGTATATCAATTCCTTGCTCGTGGGCCCATTTAAAAAAAAGGCTGCGAAGTATCTCGTTATGATCAGGTTGAACCACTGTGTATCAGAAAATAAATGAAAAAGGTTTGCTTTGATGCAAATTTACAGATTTTACATGGTAAAACCGGGAATATTATTTGCCAACTTCTTTAATTGTTTGTTAAACAAAGTATATTTGTTGTCCGAAAGAAACAAACTTTTTATTCCTGGTACTATGGAAAGCACGAAAGCATTAGAAATTTTAAAAACAGCCATTCTTCTCGAAAAACGCGGTAAAGCTTTTTACGAAAAAATGGCAGAACAAACCCAGAGTCCCGAAGCGCGCAAAATATTCACCACCATGGCTGAAGAAGAAAAAGCGCATGTTGAGTTCCTGTCACTGCAGTTTGCCCATTATATAAAAGCAGGAGTGTTTTCGAAACCTGACACTCATTCGTCAGAAACAGAAGATATTTCGAATGAGATACTAAGCCCGCAGCTGGTGAAAGAAATATCAGCCGCAAGTTTCGAAGCTGCTGCAATTTCGGCGGCGATGGATTTCGAAACCCGTGCAGTGGAACTCTATACCAAAAGAGCTGCTGAGACTGATGACGCAAATGAGAAGGAAATGTACAAATGGCTTGCAAACTGGGAAAGCGGTCATCATAAAATACTGCATGATCTCAATGAGGCATTGAAAGAAAGTATCTGGTACGACAACCAGTTCTGGCCTTTTTAACATGAAGACACTTTTACAATCAGCGCAGCTGGCTTTTCAGCCAGCTGCGCTGATTATTTTATAGCTTCCAATATCAGGAGAATCACTTCACCATAATCTTCCCGCTGCCAGAATAGGAATGGTATTCTCCGTTATACATTGCATCAGCAGAAACCGCTCCAATAATAAAGGAACCTTTGCTCACGGCCCGAACTGTATAATAGAAAGTTTTTGGAATTCCGCTAAGCGAAGTAAAGAAACTGATCCTGTCGTCGCGCATATCAGTGTATTCAGCAACGGAACGGTTCTTCATAAATGCCATTTCACGTTCAGCAACCAGCCGTGAATTTTCGATCTCGAAACAAGCCGGCAGCAAATCAGTAATCGCAACATTTTCGACATTTGATCCTGTTTCGGACTGAGCCGTTATCTCGACGACGATCAAATCGTTTTGACTAAATGTGCTCCCATTCAGAGGATTCCCGTTACGGTCAAGAAACCTCCTGCGGACCTTGAGAAATTTATCCTCATCAACGTTAGGACTTAATTTGATTCCCGATAGTTCATAGTAATAATACAGTGTGCCCTTACCTTTAGCTGTAATAGTTACTGATTTTCCATATAAATCCGCCGCCATTTGCTTGTCCTTGTTGTTGTAATCTCCGGCTACTTTGCCATCAATAAGGACCTGTGCAGTGATATCAGAACTTAAAGCTCTGCGTGCATGTTTACCAATAGCGAGTAACGCAAATGCTGTTTCCTGTGTGGAAAAGTAGCTTGCATTTTTCAATTCAAGGGATATGCTTTTCAACAACTCATTTACCTGAGGATTAGAGGGATCCGCTTTGAGCAAGGCATTCAGAGCTATTGAACGATCGCGCAGATAGGAAGCATAGGATCCACCAAATTCATTGATTGCCTGTTCATTACCAAATTGTTTAGGAAGTACGTTCCTGTAATTTTTCACATCACCTGCAAGCATAAATGCCGAAGCAAGCAGGTACCGACCCTCAGAAGAGAGTTCCGGTGCAAGCGATCTGTAATAGTTCATTGCCGAAACAGGAGCCTTATCTGCCAAAGCTAAAACATAAATGGAGTAAAGTATCTCGCGGCGTGGGATAGACCTTGATTTCCGCACATTGTTTTCCATATAAAAGTAGGTCTCCATTTCACGTTCCTTCGCCTTCTGGGTTAAAAACCTAAGAGTACCATCCAGTACTTTTTTGTTTACTTCGAAACCAGCTTCACCCGCCTCAATAAGAAAATGTGTGGCATAAGCCGTTGCCCACCAGTCGGCACTGCCACCTTGTGGCCATAATGACATCCCTCCATTGTAAAGCTGCATAGCTTCGATCCTGAGAATTGCCTGCTGTACATGATAGCCCGGAGAACCACCTTCATATAAATTACGGCCGGGGGCTGAAGGGAATAATTTGGTTAGATCGGTGAGATAAAGCTGCGGGAAAGCTGCTGATACAGTTTGTTCCAGACATCCATAGGGATAGCGGATCAGATAATCGAGGTTTTTAGCAAACTCAACCACGGTCGATTTACTGAGCATAAGTGCCGATTTTATTCCATTGGCATATAAATCGCTGTTAACCTTGAAGGTTTTGGATGATCCGGCTGCAACCGACCCAACTCCGGTAATAAAAGTAAGTCCTCCCGCAGGACGCACCGGAAGGTCCATCTGTTGCGTGAAATTCTGGCCCATTGCGTTCACAGTAACTGAAACCTTGGCATTTCCTCCACCTTTATCAGCATTCACTTCAAACAAAAGTATTTCTTCACTTCCGCTTTTCAGATTGGCTGTTAAAGAATTTTTACCCAAAACACTCAAAGGGCCTGTTGGTTTCAACTGTATGGTTGCATTACTGTTTTTTTCGGTTGTATTGGTAATTGAAACAGCAACTGTGCATTTATCGCCGGGAGTGAGAAACCGTGGCAGCGACATACTCACAATAACAGGATCAGCCACTTTAACAGTTTTTTCTGCAGAGCCAAACTGCCTGCCCTTGTATGCAACCGCCATTACCCTGAGTGCACCTGAAAACTGGGGAATATCCACGCTGAAACTGCATTCACCTGATGAATTTGCCTTCTTTATACCACTCCATTTTGAAATAAGTTTCACTCTTTCGCCTGTCAATGGATTTATCCGGCGTGAAAGATCAAAAGCCTCGCCACCAGCAGGACTCGATGATCGTTTTAGCTCAGGGAATAACAAAGCATACACATCATATGAGTTTACACACAAAGCCCGCTTCTGATAAAACCAATTGAAAGGATCAGGTGTTTTAAAATCGGTGATTTGCAGAATCCCTTCATCTACAACAGCTATCGTGACTTCCGCATCAGGAGCTGTTTTTACTGTAAAGGTCTGTTTAATTCCTGACCTCGACTTTTCAGGTGCTGTAATAGCCACTTTCAGTTGGGCCGCGGCATCGTCAACTTTGAGAGAAATAATGCCATGAGCCACAGTCAGGGGAATCGACATATCGGTTGACTTACGGAATGCAGTTGCACTGACATATACATTGGGAAGATGAGCCGAAGAGACAGCCAATTCCAGGCTGGCCGATTTATTAACCAGACTGATCACTTTATAGCTCAGCACATTATCCTGCTCAAAAGCAACAAGAAGTTGCCCGTCGAAAGGAGCTTTAAATAAAAGTTTTGCCTTATCCCCAACCATATATTTAGGCTTATCCGGTGTTATTGTTATTTCACCTTCGCGGCTCACTTCGAATGATGAAAAATCGGTATCCCCATAACCATAGGCATAAAAGTATTTCGAAACATAATTTTCACTTTCCGGAGCCATGATACGCACTTCGTACTCTCCAGATTCAACCGGGATAAATGGCAAGATCGTTCCTTTTCCGGTAATATTCATTTCCCTTGCAAAAACCACTTTTTCCTTTTTCTGCGAAACATAATTGAACCGTCCATAATCACGCTCGATCACAGTCTCGTATCTGTAGTTTATAATTAAAACTTTTGCTTTGGCCGAAGGCAGCACTTTGCCCGTGCGATCTACAGCAGCAAACTGAAGATTAAGTGCTTTACGGGTTGACACCCAACTATCGGAATGCCTGACTCCAAAAAACACCTGCTGGGTCGGTATCTCAACAATATTCAGCCTGTTCACAGGACGTCCGGTTTCATCAAAAACTGTGGTAAATATTTTCCCTTCGAGTATACCTATATCTTTGTATGCAGCTGATTTTACAGAACATACAGCCTTTCCTTCTGCATTTGTTGTTCCCTGCTGCATAATTGAAGCCAGTACAGGTAAGTTTTTTGATTCTACAAAAAACGAATAATCAGGCAGTGATTTAGATACAAGCTGCCTGCGCTTTAGCCGTAATTCGGTTTCGAAACGTCGTCCGGCTGCCGGAGTGCCATAAAGATTCTCAGCCAGTATATCAAGGTTTATACTCTCAGCAGGCAAATAGACTGATTTATTGGTTTTTGATGTAACTTTTATGCGGTCAGGAACAAATTCTTCAACCGATATCCTTCTTGAAGCCAATAATATATCGTTGGATGCGTAAACCTCAACAACATAAGACCCTGTCATTGCCTGGCGCGGAATCACAAACCGGGTTTCAGCAGCACCGGAAGCATTAAGCTGAAGACGCTGGTTCGAGTATTCGCGTCCATTCGGGGCAAGAAGTTTTATTTTTATCGGTATATCCTTCACAACCTCCCAACGAAGTGTGCGCACAATGGTATTGATATAGGAAGTATCTCCGGGACGGTACAAATCGCGGTCGCCATATATGAAAACGTCGTAGTTAACATTATCGGTACGCTTGCCTCCAACATCGAAACGTGAACTTTCAACCCGCGTTCTGTCGAACAGGACGAAGTTAAAATCACTTTCGTAACGAGCACTAACCATACTCAGCCTGAAACCGGCTGCCACCTGTTTTACATTCTTTAAAATCGCAACTCCGTTGTTATCACTTACTGTTGAATATACTTTCTGATTATTTGAACTTATAAAATCGAGCCTGGCACCTTTCACAGGAGTTGCATCGCGCAATGAATTCACAAACACCATCACATCGTTTGCACCTTCTTTAACAATAATTCCAAGATCAGAAAGTGACACCAGCTGAACATCCTGAATAAATTTTTTATCAGTTGATTCCACTTTTACTAGATACAAACCCTTATAGAATTCATTAACATTGAGCTCACTTAAATCCAGATTCAGCAACGAAATATTTCCCGATTTTTGAAGAGACCGGGTTTGTATCTCCTTACTAAAAACCTGCTTACCATAATTCTCATCGAAGGTCCAGGTATAATAGTCATTGTATTCTTCTGTCTCACTGTCATAATTATAATCCCAGTTCTTCCCCTGTCGCATGTATTGCTGGATGTTGTTTTCGAATATCTTGAATACTGATACTTTAACTTTAGTCACATTAATAATATTCACACCCAGGTTCCGCTCGCCTTTGGTTGAAAGATAAATAGCATTTTTTTCGGTAAAGGTTATATAGGGAACCGGATCAGTGAAAGTTACAACACTCACATAATCAGCTTCCAGTTCGCGCCCGAAAACACTTTTGACGCCTTTCTGCACGGTAAGGCTATATGCCTGTGACCCAAGAAAACCACCTTTGATCCTAAACCCGTTTGGTAATAATTCTGTTTCTATATCCACTACAGGATCCGTTGCTATTAAAGCTGATAATCCTTCTGAGATTACCGGCTGTGAAGTAAAAACATCGATATACCCCTTTCCTGCTTCAAATCCTGTTTCAGCAGCAGTTATGGTAAGCTTATCCCTTGATGGAATGAGGAATGTAAATTTTATGGGCTCCTCAGATGGGACATTACCACCTGTACAATGAAGCCCTTTGCCAATAACAACCTCAGCTTTTACCTCTGCATCATCAGCTTTTGTATCGTAAGCAAAAGCAATTTCTATTACATCAGCATCATTCTGAGTAATAATGCGGCAGAGAGTTTCCTTCCCTCCCACAAGAAGTTTCAGCAAAGGCTTTAATTTCGAAGGTGATACCGGATTATTAAAAACAACCTGGCATCTGACTTCCACCTGATTAACAAGTTCATCGCTCAGCGACCAGTAACTATTGACTCCATTTATCTTTAAAAATGGAGTGTGAAACAGTAATACTTCGTCGTCAACTGAATATTTAATGCTGCTGTATCGGAGGAGTTCCTTGCCGAGATTAGCTTTATACTGCGAAGCAGGCAACATTGCTCCCATGGGTGAGAATGTAAGTTCCGACTTACCTGTCCACATGAATCGTCCGGGAATTGCCGGTTCGAACCTGATATATTGTGTTGAATCCCATTTATTGATTAACCCTGAATCCGATATTAACTCCTTGTTGAATGTAAAGACAAGGTTCTGCGACCGGAGAACTTCCTTTTCAAAATTGGTTTTCTTAACTTTAAGAGAGTTAAAATCACTGCACGACCATAACGTCACGCCAAGTAGAGCGAAAAGGAACAGGTTTTTAAACATAATCCGGGAAGATTAAAGTGTGTATTGTTCTGATTACTAGAAATGTAAAGTAAAAATGATGCTTATATTCTGGATGATAAATATTATTTATAAAATTAATGAATAATTGCAGAGAAAGTGAACACAGATCAAATAATTATTTTACAAGAAACATCCCTGAACCTAAATCCGGTGTTGCCATATATTTTGTCCTGATGGAATAAAGAAAATTTCATCCAAACATAAAATAAAGAGCCATCCAAATCAGGAATAGCTCTTATCAGAATGCTCCTGGAGTTTATTCAGTATTTTCATTTTGGGAGTTATGCCATTTCAAAATTGCATAAACACCTGCCATACTTAATAGCATCAGGGTACCGTTTCCAATAGGTGCACCTCCCCCCGGCACCTGATTATTCGATGTTCCATGTTCACCTCCCGGTGGTGGTGGTTGTGCTGTCAATCCTTCGATACAGATTATAAAGAATCCAATCAGGAAATATTTTATAAGTTTTCTTTTCATTAAGTCGGATTTAATAATTTATAAACTTAGTTGATTTCACGATATCATTTCCTGAAAGCTTTACAACGTAAAACCCTGTAGGGTAATTAAAAGCTACAGAATGAGTACCCTTACCTCCCAGTACTTCTTTCAGAATACACTTGCCCTGAAGATTAAATACTTCCAATTGTGATTTTTCAACCTGACTGACGATTAAAAGTTTTTGTTCGTAATACCAGACTATAGGTTGTTCTTCCGCTTCTTTTTCGTCAGTTCCAATTGACGAAAAATGAAGAAGAAACCTGTCGGAAATATCAGTTGATGAAGCCGTGAAATTATAAACAGGGTTTGACGAAAGATTGTGATCTGTTTGTGTCTTTTTATCAAAAAGCCATGTTGGACCTTCTATGTTCTCAAGGCCAAAAGCTTGAATTTCGAAATTATTGCCGTTGTTAGGAATAAATACAAATGAAATGCCATTCTCGAGTGGCAATGCAGGCAGACAGTTTGTACTCAGCTTTTCACTCCCGGCAAGAGAATAGAATTGTGGACCGTTGCCAGCTAAGAAATCGCCATCATACATTAAGTCAAAACCAGGAGTGGCTTCCGCATTAACACAAATGTTACTTTCCTGTGCATTGCCCAGATCTATGTTGCGAGCAATAAGCTTTATGCCTGCATTAGCTGACTTGTAGAAAGCTTGCAACGAATGCACCCGTTTTGATACCGGAAGAGTCAGGCTGCCTGTACCCGCTGCTACCTGCACCATAAAGCCATTTGTTGCCGGAATAACAGAAGAAGGAGTGGATGGCAGGTCACTATAACTCTGATTTGCTTCGTTCCATATTTTGGCCACACCAGCAATATTCGTCAATACCCAGGGTGTTGAAGCATCCCATGATAGTGCTGACGTATAAGGATTTCCCAGCAGATGCCAACTCCGGTTCGAAGCCGAAGCACCATTGATTGTGAGGCCGTTTATCGCAATATCCGCAACATTAAATGTCCCGGAAAATTGCTTAGTCCCTTCAGCATTATATGCCGCCAAATAACCTGTGCCAGGCAAGAAATTAAGAGAACTATTGTTAGCACTCAACCACGAAGGAGCTTCAGTCATATTTTTGTAATTTACCCAAATATTCTGTGCTTCGTACCAACTATAAAAATCATACTCCGAAGCAGGTTCGGTGGTAAAATTTGGACTTATAGCCTGGGCATTTACAGGTGAACTCAGAAAATGCCAGCCGTCTCTCCAGTCGGCCCAATCGGCATTGTTCATATAACGCTCCATTGTGCCATCAACATTGGTATTGGTATGGATTAACGAACCGGTGCCTGTACCATCACTTTTGATAAGCAAACCTGAGACGCCGGCACTATTGGTCAGCATCCCATTTACAGTAAGGGCATATCCTGGATTGATAGTAACCGATGCATCGGAACGAACAGACAGATTTTTACAGCTTATTTCGGATGCCACGACGGGGTTATTGGGAGTTCCTGCAGGAATAATTGCATTTATACCAGCATCAGGAACAACATTGTAACTCCAATTGCCAGGAGTATTCCAGCTATTGCTGGCAGTTCCAACCCAGGTGGCATCACTTACAAAATAAACATTGTAATCTTCCGCCTGACCATATGAAGTTATATCGCAGGCTGATGAAGGAATTCCGTTAAATTTAGACAGCACTCTTAATCGCAATCCTTTGTCAGGAACAACTCCCGAAGATGGCGTTGTAAATGACAATGATCGGGTACCAGATTTGTCAGCCGCAAATGAAGCTATTGCCTCACTATCCTCAAATGTTCCGTTATCATTATAATCAACATACACTTTTGCGCCCTCATTATTGGCTGTTCCTGTCCTGATTGTTATATTGTAAGTTGCATTGAGTTCAAGAGTAGTCCATTGATCACAGGTATAATTATGATAATAACCATCATTATTTGAAGTGGTGTAATCAATGTTGCCTAAGGCAAACCTGTAAATCCCGATTCCATAGTTATTTCCACTATTACTGTTTGATGCCAGATTACAACCTGTATTTATGGTAGGTTCACCACTCATTACAAGGATCAGGTTTTCTTTGGTTATTGAAGCAACTCCATCGTTAACAGTAAGTTTTATAGAATATAATCCCGGACTACTATATGTATGGGTGGGGAATTGGGTTGTATAATCGGTAGTGCCGTTGTTATCAATATCCCATGCCCAGGTGTTGTATGCACCTATGCTTGCATCGATAAAAAGAACAGTAAGGTTTCCAGCACAACTAAGAGTTACTTCAGTAAAAAAGTCCGCATTTGAAAAAATAGTGGTTGCATTTGCTGTAACTCCGGAAGAATAATTATGACTACCATCTAAGGACCATATTTTGTAGTAATAGGTAGTACTTGCAGACAAACCAGTTTGATTGAACAAAACAGAATTTCCATTGTAAAGCACTGTTCCGCCTCCAGGAATGGTGGATGAAGCAGCATACGTGATACCATCAACCGGGGTACCAAAGGTTGGAGAAGTGCTGTAGGCAAGCATTACATTATTGCCGCCAGATAGTACCCAGCTTAAGTCGATTTTATCAATATTACTTACTGTTGCAGTAAAATTGGTGGGATTCAACACCCCTGATTCATACAAGTCGCTGACCCACAACCCCCGACCGAATGTTCCAGCATACAATTTACTGTTTCCAGGATTTACATCGTAATGAATCTCAAGTTCGGTAGTCAAAACATTGGGCAAACCAGTTGAAAACACCTGCCAATCAGCATTTCCTGCTTTTACGAACACGCCCACATCGGTAGCAGCATACAAATCTACCCTTGAAGAAACTTGTTTATTTTGGATTACACTCATAACAGGTATCGAAGGCAGACCGTTCGAAATATCGGTCCAGGTAGTTCCGCCGTCTGTTGTTTGATAAACTTTACTTGCATTATATTCACCAAATGCTACCCATGCGGTTAGCGGATCATCAGCCTTAACAGAAATGTATGTAATATCGTTTGTGCTTACAGGTAACCCGGTAGTAATATTAGTCCAGGTAGTTCCGCCATCAGTTGTTTTCCAAATAATTGAAAGATCGGCTACATACAACACCTGAGTATTGGAGGCTGCCACCGCCATTGATCTGATTTTATTAGCTGAAGCCATTGTTGAGATTTTCGTCCAACTCGTACCACTATTGGTCGTTTTCCATACATCAGCATAACCTGCATATAAGGTCTGGTTATTGGTTGGATCTATTATAAAAGGGGTAACCCAGGCTCCGGCACCCGCAGCAGCTGGTTCAATCGCGGTGCGACTGCCCCAATGATTCGAGGTTCTGTCTAATTGACCTTGTACATATGTTCCATACTGTATGTTTGCATTTGTAAAATCAATTAAACATTCCATTCCATCGCCTCCTTTTACATCAGCCCAGTTTCCACCTGAAAATAATTTGGTGCCGTTATCCTGCAATCCGGCTACTACTTCAGAGGATACTGTTTGTGATACTCCTATCCGGTATATCTGTGAATTAATAATACCACTTCCAATATATGCCCATGAAGCACCTGTGTTGGTTGATTTATATAAACCGCCATCATTTCCAAGAAAAAGATAATTTGTAATGGGCTGAAAGGCAAGATAATGCTGGTCGGCATGAACTGTTGATACGGCTCCGCTGCATGTACTTGACCAATGCGTGTTAATTTGCCATGTACTTCCGCCATCCGTTGACTTCCAAACATTTATACCCCCAACAAAAACGATATTGGCGTCGGTTGGATCAGCAGAAATAGTGAGGTCATAACCAGCTTGAGAACTAGTAACATCAGAGCCATCGCAATTATATCCTAAAAGGCTATTTGTTGTGGATGTAAAAACACGGGTAAAACTGGTTCCTCCATCAGTTGATTTATACACCGGGCTTTCATCAAGCGGACTTGAATTATCTTGCATTACGGCATATACATAATTGGCATTGGCTGGTGAAACTGTCATTTCTACTCTTCTGAAAGTGGTTGTTAGACTGCTTGTCCAGGTTACACCAGCGTCAACCGACCGGTAGATATCGCCGTTTTTATTAGATCCGAAAATAGTTGCCGATGTGCCCGGTTTAAATTCCAGGTCGCAAAATATTTGCGAAGAGTATACATTGTTCCAAACAGTTCCCCCATCAATAGTTTTAAACAGGCCTGTAGATGTGGCAGCATATAAAATATTATTATCAACGGGATCCATCAGTAAACGAAAAACGGCTCTCTGGCTAGTGGTTGAAAACGATAATCCTGTATTGTTCCATGTTGTACCTCCATCACCTGATTTCATAATACCAATGCTATTATTATCACGCGATTGACCACCACCCAAACTCCAAACCGATCCACCATCTCTGTCGCCAGTAGCTATATAAATAATATTTGGCGAAGTAGAATTTATACAGATATCACTCACACCTAAAACTTCAAGATCATCATTCATAACACTCCATGTTGTTCCTCCATCAGTTGTCATCCATAATCCTCCGGATGCAGCGCCAGCATATATTGTATTGTTATCGGCAGGATGAAAAGCTACACAGTTTATTCTTCCCAATCCGGCATATCCGCCTGTAGAAGATGTAGGGCCAACTGAAGTCCAGCTTCCTGAAGAGCTTTGCGGTGCTTTAGTTTGATGAGCATTCGATTTCTGAAACTCTTCCCATGCCGATGTTTTTGGGAATTCACCGGTAGTAGGATCGACTCTGTTTTCCCAGTACCATTCCCAGCGTTTAAATTGTTTCCAGCCTACTGCTTTCACCAATTCGCCCTTGTTATTGATATATTTTCCATCCTTTACATGAAATGGCTCCCAATACTCATTAAACGCTTTCTGCATTTCAAAGAAAGTAAGTGTCCCTGATTCAGCTTTGTCTTTCGGGAGGCTTTCCTGCCAGGTCTGGCAATTTACAATTCCACTTGTTATTAAAGCTAACAGAAACAGAGTAAGTTTTTTCATTTGTATCATTCTTCTATTTATTAATTGGCGGGCAGTTCAGAGTGTATCTGATTAAATAAAATAAGCCAACAAAATTACAATTCCTATTCGTTAAAAAATATTTATTCATGCGGACAAAAAGCGGACAACACCTGGAAACCACAAATGAAATATCTTTCAGTAAGCAATCTAAACCCTTGAAATATAATCTTCGAGCGAAGAGTCAGGACTTAATCTCAGTTTTTTCCGTACCCGGTAGCGTATTTTCCTGATGGCTTCAGAGGTGATATTATGAATATTTGCAACCTGGGTACTGTCAAGGTTTAATTTTAGATAAGCACAGAACCTGAGTTCCGATTTGGTGAGTTCAGGATGCATAGACCTGAGTGTTTCAAAAAAAGAAGGATGAAGTGAAATGAATTTCTGATTGAACAGGTTGCTTTCATCTTCCTGTTTAGGTTGCATTTTGATAGATGAAAGAATTGAATTTAATGCATTTTCTTCGATTGTTCCAACGTTATCACGCATCTCCGATATGCGGGAATTTATCATCAATATCAACTCATTCTTATGCTCGAGTGCGAGTGCGTTGGATACCTGCTCTTTCTCCTTGATTTTTAGTTCCTTCTCTGTATTTTCGATTCTTAATCTGTTAATTTCATCTGTCTTTCTTGCATTTTCGAGATGCAATTCATTTAGTCTCAATTCTTCAGATAAAAGTTCCTGCTTTCTTCTGGTGTTTCGTCTGATTTGAACAATCAGCAATCCCAGTAGGATGGAAACAGCAAGTGTGAATGTAAAGAGAATAAGTAAAAAATATTTTTGCTTTCGGCTGGAAGTAAGATTTGTTTTTTGAATCTCTATTTCGCTGTTTTTCTTTTGATTTTCGTATTTCAATTCTGCCGTTTCCTGATTGTTAGCAATTTTTTGCTCATATACTGAATCATTTAATGCAACAATTTCAGCATAACGCCAGGCTGCTTTTCTGTAATCCCCATGTAAAGTATCAAGCGACAGAAGAAGTTGCAGTGCTTGTCGTTGAGTAAAATAATCGTTAAATTCTTTAGCTAGTTTCACTGACAAATTGAGGAAATAGGAAGCCGAATCATATTGCTTTGATTCCATCAGGTTCATGCCAATCATACCATAATACGTAGACAGCGAAGAACGATCCTTAATTTTTTCTGAAATTGCCAGTGCTCTCCGCATATATTGCATTGAAGAATCAGGTTGATTAATCCACTGAAAAAATAAAGAAAGGTTTGAATAAACAGCAGCCAGGTTAACACTGTCACCATTTCTTATAAGTTGTGGCAATACTTCAACATATAGTTGTTTTGCCTTATCGTTTCTATCCATATAATGGTACATAAAAGCAAGATTGGCTTTGTTCTCAATTACACCAGAATTATTGCCTGATAATTCGTTTAACTTCAAAGCTTTACGCAGGTAGCTTTCGGCGGCACCAAACTCTTTTAAATAGCTTTTAAGCCCACCTAAAACATTATAAACCTCAGCAAGTCCCCTTTTATCATTGCATTTTTCATACAAGGTTAAAGATTCATAAAGCAGTTGTAATGACTTGTGTTCGTTACCAGATTCGAGTGAAATTATGGCCATACGCTCCAAACAACGAGCCTGCCATAGTAAAATATTATTCTTGCGGGCTACCTGGTACGCTGTTGTATAGTATTCTAATGCCAGTTCAAATTTGGTTTTATTATACAGCAAGGAAGCTAATCCGTATAAAGCTCTGCAATGAAGTTCGGGATTTTTGATTGATGAAGTGTTTGCAATAAGTCCATTATAAATTTTTTCGGCTTGTGCAGGGAACTTTTTCTGAATACTGTCAGCTAACCCAATTTCGCTGGTACCATACTGATTTTCATTCGGAGATAAAGAATTATTTCCTGAATGCTGACAAGAAACCAACAGCAACATTTCAAAAATTAATGCAATAAATACTCTATAATACATCTTTAAGAATCGTATAATGGCAAAAATACACCTCATTACTTTGCATATTTACAATATCATAACGATATAATTGCACTTCTGGCTCTGGTTAAGATAATCAGCGATAATCGTATTTCCAGCAAATCAACAAAAGCTCTCCATTAATATCAAATCAAAATTAATGAATTGATTGGATTTGATTAAATGATGTAGTAAACAGATTTAAAAAATCAAATCAATAAACTACTACTCTAGATACCAGCAATAGTACGACACATCCTATTTATCAACCCTGAAAACTGAATCAATCACAGTTCCATCCACCCATTTTATCACGGCCACAATTTCGTCGGTAACGCGTGCTTTTTTAGGCTTTCCGCAAATTTTTTCAGCTTCGGCTTTCAACTCGTGTATAGTTTTAATGGGTAGCGAACTACCTTTCATTTTTTCAATCAGATCAGTACGCAGAGGGTTTATTGCAATACCACGCTCTGTTACAATAACATCTATGAGTTCCCCGGGTCCACAGATAGTTGTTACTTCATCACGGATTACAGGCATTCGGTCGCGGAACAAAGGAATCGGAAGAATGACACATTTTGAAAGCAGACAGTTCATCCAGCCTCCAATGCCATGTAGCAGATATCCATCGGAATGTGTCACTACATTGGCATTGAAATTTACATCGACTTCGGTAGCGCCTAATATTACTACATCCACAAACTGTGCAAAATTGCCCTTCCCGTGATAGTTATAACTGGTAAAAGGACTTGTATTCAGGTGGTTGGGGTTTTCCCTCATGGACCTAACCCCTTCCAGATCAAAAGTTTGGCCATCGAGAATATAATCCAGCAATCCTTCTTCGAGCATTTTCACCAGGTACTTGTTACTGCCTCCACGGGCAAAACGAGCTTTCATGCCACGCTGACGCAGCATTTCGGCAAAATAAATCCCGATTGACAGAGCGGTTCCGCCTGCCCCGGCCTGAAATGAAAACCCATCATGCACAATTCCGGTTTCCTGGCAAAACTGGGCTGTCATCTCGGCGAGCAGAAGCCTGTCAGGACTCTTGGTTATTTCGGTAGTTCCTGAAATAATTTTTTCCGGAATCCCGACTTTGTCCATCACCACTACATAATCCACATAATTACCCTGTATCTGCCAGGGCACACATGGGAATGGCACCAGGTTGTCAGTAACAACAATTACCTTGTCAGCATACTGCGAATCGGCCAGTGCAAAACCCAGCAATCCGCAGGCAGCGGATCCCCGGTCACCGGTAGCATTCCCAAACGCATCAGCCGTTGGAGCTGCTATCACAGCAATATCGATATGCACATCGCCATCCTGAATAGCCTGGTAACGGCCGCCATGCGAACGAAGAACTCCAAGTCCCGCCATGTTACCTTCAGATGTAAACTTGCCTAACGCACCATTCATACTACCTTCGATATGGTGAATTACTCCATTCTCAAGGTATTTGATCAGAGGTGCATGACACTCAAATGAAGCCGAAGGCATCCAGGTAAGATTTCGGATTCCGAGTTCAGCAGCAATATCAAAAATCTGATTTCCGACAAGATCTCCGTTCCTGAAATGATGATGAGTTGAAATCGTCATTCCATCCTGAATTCCGGCCTGAACCAGTGCATCCTTGAGTGAAGGAAGTATTTTATTACCATCTTCAGGAAAATCGGCACATGTGGTTATGGGTGGCCCATATTTCCGGCCTGCAGGTTTGAATTTCCCAACACCCAGAAAAGGCACTGACTCTTTACCGTTCACTATTTGCGGCACAATACGGCCGGCGGCATTTGTGGTGAGTTTATCGTATTTTGACATTGCATGCTGACATTAGTAAAAACGAAATCTTATTAAAACTGGCTTTCAACCTATATTCCGGAAGATTCATTGTTCCACTCCGGAGATAATTTACCCATGACAATTGCCAGATCGATGAGTTTAATGGCTCGTTTTACAACGGGTGGATCTATCATCTTGCTGCCCAGCGAAACCACTCCCAATCCTTTTGTAGTTGCTTCATTAAAAGCAATGACAATTTTCTTAGCCTTTTCAATTTCAGCTGTGTCAGGAGCATAATTTTCATGAATAACTCTTATCTGTCGGGGATGTATGCAGCCCATTCCGTCGAAACCCAGCGCTTTGGATTTGATAACGGTTTCTTTTAAAGCTTCCATGTCAGCTACATCACTAAATACTGAGTCTATCGCCTGAATGCCGGCTGCTTTACACGCATTAACCACCATGCTGCGGGCAAAAAATGATTCGGTGGCTTCCTGTGTGCGGCGTGTACCGAGATCGGCAGTATAATCTTCGAGACCAATAGCCATCGCAACTACATTATCACATTGTGCAATTTCCAGTGACTTTAACACGCCGAGTGCACTTTCAATAATAGGCATCAGCCACACTTTTCCATGTATTTCGTGAGATAACAGGATGTGTGCAATTTTTTCATTAACGAGGCGGATCTGCTCAGCACTTTCGCATTTTGGGATAAGCACAAGATTAACATGATGAGGAACTATAAAATCAAGATCCTGCAGGCCAGCAGGAACCTGGTTGATCCTAACCATGCGTTCGGCACCATAAAAGTCAATGTTACGCAATGCATTACGCACCAAATAACGGGCTTCCTGTTTCTTACCAGGAGCCACTGCATCCTCAAGGTCGAGAATAACACCATCCGGTTTGTGGATACCAGCATTAATCATCAGGCTGGGAGTATTGCCTGGAAGGTAAAGCCTTGAAAAACGGTTTTTATCGCGGGCTGTTTCATACTTATTTTCAGCCAATACAGGTAGCAAAAATTTGTTCTGCGAAGGAAGTAATTGCTTTATAGCAGCTTCCATGCGGGCGGCAATTACGGGAGTAAGTGCGCCGGAATCTTCTACAAGCACACGGGCATTGACGATACCAAAAAAATCAAGCACCTCATATACGCATCCCCGTATATCGTCTCCGTACATGGCCTCCACCTTACTGATAAGTTCAAGTTGAATGCCATCTTTGTCGGTAAGCTCAATAGTTACATGACAATCGGATCGTATACCTTTACCTCTGTTACCTGCTACTGCCAATTTGTCGGTTAAAAACTCCATGACTTAAATATTATTTCGTTACAAAAGCTGTTAGAATTATGTGGTCCTATAATTCCAAACAACAAAGGTACATGTGGCTATGAATTTAGCAAGCAATAGTCATATAATTAATAAAAAAAAATATATCGGCTTTATACACTGTTGAATGGAAAGCACCTGACATTAACAAATAAAAAAAATAAAAATAAAAAATCCACCGAAAAACTTCAACTCTGGAGCAACCCGTAGTGCTAATATAAAAGTAGTGCCAAAGTTAATTTATTGATTTTACGATATCTACAATTATGGATGAGAAGATTTAGGAAAAGATAAAAGCAAAAAAAAGGAACCATCAGGTCCCCTTTCAATAACAAATTAACCAGCTCAGGCTGGAAAAAAATTATTTAGCAACAGTGGTATCAGCAACAGGAGCAGCAGCAGCTGTATCAACAGGAGCTTCAACCTGTACTGTAGTATCAGCAGTTGCTTCAACTTTTGTTTCGCCTGATTTGCAAGCTGCAAATGAGATAAGACCTGCAACTGCAAGGAAGAATAACAGTTTTTTCATGTGTTGTTTGTTTTAGGAGGTTAATTTACTGCAAAAGTATACAAATAATGATCACACTGAAAACGATAATTACTATTATTACCAACTATTTTTTCTTTTTTTTGTTAACACCCTGTTAGTTAATATCTATTTCCTTACTCTATCAACAACTTTGAGTATATCCAAAAAAAACGAACACTTATGGCACGAAATTTGAATAGTAAATTTGGTTTTTAAAATCGTACTTGCTTTTACCAAAAATAGGGTATAACGAGCTTTATTTAAATTAATCTAACTCAAAACACACAAAAACTCATGAAAAAACACAATTTATTTTTTGCATTCCTGTTGATGTCATCCATTACTTTTTTTTCATCCTGCGGAACCGATGGTGATGCTACGGATGTGAAACCTACGATCAATTTTCAGGGTGGGGCTGGCTTCACTTCAGGCGATGTAACACTTAAAGCCGGCGAATCGCTGAAAGTAGGCATTAATGCATTCTCAAATTCAAGCAGCAAAGCAAAACTAAAGACGTTGAAAGTTGTAAGAACATTCAACAATACCCCTTATGTTGCACTTGATTCGACTCTCAGCGCTACCGATGCATTCAATATCAACCTTGAATCATCGGCATATCCGGAAGCCGGCATTGAACGCTGGACCTTCACCATTACTGATAAAGATGGTGAATTCGCTGAAATTTCATTCAATGTTACCACCACAGCAGGTGGTCCTATCAAATCCTACACCCAGAAAATTCTGGGCTCGTATGACAACTCTTCATATGGCAGTTCTTTTGCTTCGTCCGACGGCACTGTTTATACACTGGCTGATGCCAAGACCAATGCTGCCAAAATTGACTGGATGTATTATTACGGTGTTTCAAATCATGCTACCCTTGCTTCGCCAAATGATGCAACTGTTGCAGAGATCTTCAACACTGCAAATGGACCTGCAAACTGGAGCGTACGCAACGATACCCGATTTGCTGCAGTTAGCCTGCCTGCCGGATTAACCTGGGAAAGCATTACAACTGATGCTGACATACTTCCTTACGCATCCAGCGCTACTGATACCAAAGCAAATAATCTTGCAACAGGGCAGATTGTAGCTTTCAAGACAATTGCAGGAAAACAGGGATTAATTAAAGTAGAAGCAATTACAGGAACCGGTGCAGGCACCATTACCTACTCCGTTAAAGTACAGGAATAAACGACGTTAATTAACCATAAATAAGAGATGCCTCCGGGCATCTCTTATTTTTTTATTTTTGCCTGATTAACCATTTTAATCCGCATTATCTGCTATTTTTATAGGATAAAATCTGTTTAATCACAAAGCTGCTGAATTCCCAAAAGCATTGATGCCAAATCGAAAACAAAAATTCATTTTTACAGGCAATCCACAGATTGTACTGATAATACGTTTACTCATCGTACTGCTGATCCTGACAGTGACGAGATTGCTGCTTTACTTTTTCCACCCTGTTCTTTTCCCTGGCGTAACACCATCAAAAATAGCATATTATGCCATAAGCGGAATCAGATTCGATCTGATAGCTTTGCTCTGGGCAAATTCATTTTATTTTCTCCTGATGATATTGCCATTCAGGTTCCGCCGGAAATATAGTTTCAGGATATTTTCCGACAGTGTATTCTGTATCTCAAACAGCCTTTTACTGATTCCTGATTTAGCAGATATTGCTTACTACCCCTTTACACTGAAACGGATGACATTTGATATTTTTGATTATATTTCTATAGGAGAAGATACTTCTAATATGATGCCCCGGTTTTTACTCGACTACTGGTACCTGCTAGTACTTTTAATCACAATGATTACTTTACTGGTTGTTGTTTCCATTAGGATCAGGATTTCAGAACGGTATGTGATGCAAAAACAATTCCACTATTATTTCTCGCAAACTGTATCTATGATTTTGTTTGCTGCATTAGCATTTATTGGTATATGGGGAGGCTTACGACCCGTTCATGCTGGAATTCAGCCCGCTTCAAAATATGCTCCTTCGTCAGAAACTGCGCTGGTACTAAATTCGTCATACACACTTATTCAACCGGCTCGCATTCTGGATATTCAGAAGCAAAAATACTTTACTGATGAGAGTAAGATGCTGAAGATATTTAACGCACAGAAAAACTATTCACACTCTGATAGCCTGGGCCGGATGACGCCTATGCTGAAAAAGAATATTTTTATCATTATCCTCGAAAGTTTTTCAGCTGAGAATACAGCCGCCTCGACACCCAAATTTAAAAATAACAGCATTAGCTATACTCCTTTTCTGGATAACCTGGCAACCAAAAGCCTTGTCTTTGATGGTTTTGCCAATGGGAAGCGCAGTATCGAAGGCATTCCTGCAATCCTGGCATCCTTACCCTCGTGGATGCCGCAAGACTATATCACATCCGTTTACTCATCAAACAAATTCATGAGCCTTGCCAGCATACTGAAAGCTGAGGGCTATACCACTTCATTTTTTCATGGAGGACAGAATGGCACCATGATGTTCGATACTTTTTGTAAAGCAGCCGGATTCGATTCCTACTATGGAAAAAGCGAATATCCCGATCCCGCTGATTTCGATGGCAACTGGGGAATATGGGATGAACCCTACCTGCAGTATATCGCCGGAAAGTTAAATGAGGAACGTGAACCCTTTTTTAGTTCTGTATTCACACTATCATCGCACCATCCTTATCAGATTCCTGACAAATACAGTAAACAGTTTAAGAAAGGCCCTCTTAAAATACAGGAAACTATGATGTATACTGACTATGCGCTGCAACGTTTTTTTGAATCGGCAGCCAGAATGCCCTGGTTTAAAAACACGATTTTTGTAATTACATCCGATCATACCTCCGAATCGCTTCAACCATTCTACAACAACAGGATTGGACAGTACAATATTCCCGTTATATTTTTTGATCCGCAGGATTCAGTACCGCAGAATAAGAGTATAATTGCGCAGCAGACTGACATCATGCCAACGCTTCTCGACATGCTTCATTACACTAAACCCTTTATCGCTTTCGGAGGATCGCTGTTAAGGGATAATGAACCACGCTTCAGCCTGAGTGTTCTGAATGGAAATTATCAGTTGATACAAGACAAATTCGCATTATTGACTGACCTTGAAAAGTCGAATGAACTATACCAATACACAACCGATGCTAAACTATCTCATAATGTATCCGGCATAAATAAGGAAATTGAGCTACAACAGAATAATTTGCTGAAATCAGTTATGCAGCAATACAACAACCGGATGATTGGAAACAAGCTACTGATAGAATAACACATGACCGAAGAGAAGAAAAAAATTCTGTTTATCGTAAACCCTAAAGCAGGAATAACACCTAAAAGCAAAGTGGTAATCGAATTGCTGGCCGGAAATATAATTCCTTCCTCAAAATTCATTCCGGAGGTAGTGTTTACTGAACGTATCGGCCATGCAACTGATCTCGCTAAAGATGCTGTTGTGCGGGGTGTTGATATTGTGGTTGCTTCGGGTGGCGACGGAACGGTGAACGAAATAGCATCAGCTCTTGTAAATACAGATATTCCATTGGGGATTCTTCCGGCAGGATCAGGTAACGGGCTGGCACGAAGTTTAGGAATATCGATGAATTATGCACTCGCATTAAGAACCATCATCCGCGGAAAAACAAAAATGATGGATGTGGTTAATGTAAATGATAACATGTATACCAGTATTGCAGGAATTGGCTTTGATGCTTTTGTAGCCCAGAAATTTGCCGAATCTTCAATCCGCGGAATGATCTCGTATATGCAGATTATCCTCAATGAGTTCAGCAACTACAAACCATGCACATACAGCCTTATAATTGATGGTGTTCATATTGAGAAACAAGCTCTTATGATTATATTTGCCAATGGAAACCAATTTGGATTCAATACCCGGATAGCTCCTGACGCTAAGGTCGACGACGGATTGATTGACATATGTGTGGTAAGAAAAATGCCGGTTTCGCAATTACTGATTACAGGCTATCACCTTATGAAAGGCACACCTGAAAAAACGGGATATGCTGAATATTTCAAAGGCCGCAACATACAGATTCGCAACATCACTGACCCTTTGATGAACATTGACGGGGAACCTAAAATAATGAAATCACCTGTCGATATCAGCATAAAACCACTGTCACTATGCATTATTGTTCCATAGGAATTAGCAGATAAACCTGATAACACTAAATAAAAGAAGCATTTCGTCTTTTATCAGCCCGATAAAGCCGAACTTCTGAAACACCGTATTTGAGTTATGTCGAAAAAAAATAAACCCGTCGGAATCGTTTATTCAACAAATCCCGGTTATAATTACCGGACAGAAGAAACCAAGGAACCTGTTACGCTAATTCCGCAACAGCAGAACCTCAGGGTAATGCTCGACCGAAAGCAGCGGGGCGGCAAACAGGTAACGCTGATTACAGGTTTTGTTGGCACTCAAAACGATCTTGAAGACCTTGGCAGAATGATGAAAAGCAAGTGCGGAGTAGGCGGTTCAGCCAAAGATAATGAGATTATTATTCAAGGAGACTTCAGGACAAAGATCATGGAATTACTCACCAAAGCTGGTTACAAAGCCAAACTGGCTGGCGGATAATCGATTTCAAATCAGCATCTAACATTGTTTAATTCTTTTATAAATCCTAATACAATGCTCAATAATCTTATAAATTCAATTTCTGACTGGCTGCTCAAACTCGGAATTTCGCCCACAACGGTAAATAAAATAAGTGGCATAACTGATTTTCTGATGGTATTGCTTACCAGCATCATTGTGTATTACATCACAAAATATGTCATTATCAGAATTATTAAACGGATAGCACTCAAAACCGCCAACAACTGGGACGACGCCCTGCTCGAACACCGGGTATTTCAACGTATGGCATTTCTGGTTCCTGGCATAATGATTTACCAATCCATTCCCGTAACACTAGACGAATTTGCTGGCTTTATTCCAGTAGCCTTAAAACTCACCAACATTTACATAATCGTAATTTTCCTGCTGATTTTCAATTCATTTCTGAATTCGATTTACACCATGTATCAGAAAAGCGAATTTGCGTTGTATCACCCTATCAAAGGATACATCCAGATTGGCAAAATAGTGGTTTATGTTATTGTTTTTCTCCTTATCATTTCACTTTTATTCAACCAGTCTCCGCTGTATATGTTAACAGGGCTGGGAGCATTTTCGGCGGTGCTGCTGCTTATTTTCAAAGATCCTATTCTCGGCTTTGTAGGTGGTATTCAGCTTTCGGCCAACGATATGGTGCGACAGGGCGACTGGATCAGCATGCCTAAATACGGAGCCGACGGCACTGTACTCGAAATATCTCTTACCACTGTTAAAGTACAGAACTTTGATAATACGATTTCAACACTACCTACATACTCACTTGTATCGGAATCGTTCCAGAACTATCGTGGCATGAAAGACTCCGGTGTACGAAGGATGAAACGCTCACTCAGTATTGACATGTCGAGTGTAAAATTCTGTACACCAACTATGCTCGATAAATTCAGAAAAATCAATATCCTTCAGGAATACATTGACCGTACCGAAGCGGAACTCGAAAACTACAACAAGGAAAATCAAATTGATAATACAGTATTTGTAAATGGCCGCCGGCAGACAAACATAGGTATCTTCAGGGCATATCTTGAGGAATACCTGGCGCATCATCCATTGGTTGACAACAACAGCGATCTGCTGGTCAGGCAGCTTCAGCCAAATTCGTCAGGGATTCCTATTGAAATCTATGCATTTACCCTCGAAACAGGATTTATCAGGTACGAAAAAGTACAATCCGACATTTTTGATCACATTCTGGCTATTGTCCCTCAATTCGATCTGCGTGTATTTCAAAGCCCTACGGGTGAGGATCTAAGACAAAGTAATGCGGTATACTTCGAAAGAAGCGATATGCCGGCCTAGGAGCCAGTACCATTTTTAGGCTCAAATTTGTTTCTGAAAAATTCGAACCAGGTAACATTCATTAGCAACATCAGCAATCCGTAAACCATATCCTCCACGGGAATGGTTCCCAAACGTATTCCAAGGTTTTGTGTATCGTCATAATAAACGACCTCTTCAGGAATAAACGATCCGGTTAACAAACCATTCACAATAAAAAAAGGAATCAATGTTACCAGGTACATCAGGTAAAACCGCCCCATATATTCACCTTTAACAACAAACCGATGAAAAAGCAAAAAAGCACCGGTTGAAATAAAAGTTACGGAAGTATAGAGTCTGCCGGTATTCATTAACCCAAAAACAAGTAACAGTATTGCCAGAAACAAGGTTATTCGTTCAGCATATCTTCCTATAAAATCCTTCCTGACCAGGTAATTCAGAGAATGATAGGTAAAAAGACAGGCAAAAGGTATCGCAATGAAAAACATCCATTCTTCCAACGGAAGATTTCCAATATAATACCCTAATAAATATCGCGGATTGAACCCCCATACTTCAAGACTGGTTTTCAGCATATCCCAGGGGATAAAAACCAGCATTGTCATCAGCATAGCCGGAAAAAGGTACTTCCATTGCCGGTAGAACTTAAGCCTGCTATCGAAACCAGCCAAAAAGGGTATACTTACCGACCCTAAATTAATTAGTACGTATAACCAGTTTTCCATTAAAAATTACTGTATCCCTCAAGGGTTATTTCAACTGCCGGAAGTTTGTACATTCTTTTTACCAAACTCTTCCCTGTAATATTTGGGAGGTGCTATCAGAAACCCAAAATTATAATGGGTATGAGGATAGTGATGTTCCATATGCGCTTTTACCGTAGCCCTGAGGTACCGGTTCGAAAAGTTTTTTAAAATCGGGATCCGTTGATGGACATAAACATCGTGAAACAAGAAATAGGCCGCTCCATATAACATGATTCCGATACCAATACTTAACAGGTAACTGTTTGGAGACATCACTCCAATATATATAAGCACAATACTTGGTATGGCAAATATCACCGCAAAAAAATCATTCCATTCCACTTTCCGGCCATCACGTATATGATGATCCTTGTGCAGTGACCACAAAAATCCGTGCATAACATATTTGTGGGTAAACCAAGCCATGAATTCCATAAACAGGAATGCTGATACCACAAGCAGAGTAGAAATTAGTAACATTTTGTTCAGATTTAGATTTGTTAATTATCTTATAACACTTTAACAGGCAAACAGTTCAGGAAACCGCTCGGCAATTTTTTCCATAATTATCCTGAACCAGACTGTATACATTTCGGGCGATGACCGTATATCTTCCATAAGATCTTCTGGGCTTATCCATTTATACGCATGAGCTTCGTCGGGATTTATGTGTGGAGCGCCATCAAAAGTTCCAAAAAAAACATGATCGAATTCATGTTCAATCAATCCGTTGGCAAAATGCGCCTTGTAAATAAAGTCAAATACTTTTTCCAGTTGAATCGAAAAGCCCATTTCCTCATTCAACCGGCGCATGGCAGCCTCAATGCTTACTTCGCCCGGTCTGGGATGGCTGCAACAGGTATTACTCCATAAGCCAGGAGTGTGGTATTTGGTGAAGGCACGCTGCTGAAGCATTATCTGACCATTACTGTTGAACACAAGAACCGAAAGTGCCCGGTGAAGTTCTCCTTTCAGGTGCGCTTCCATCTTTTCCATGCTGCCTACCGGAGTGTCGTGGGCATCAACCAGTATCACATTTTCAAACATTATTTCCTCGAATTAAATTTTATAATCAACAGATTTACCGTTTCGGCTTGTCCTTTTTCAGGTTCAGCCTGAGCCAGAATAAACCTGCAAATCCGCAGATAAAGATATGCATTTGCATGATTACCCGGAATATTTAAAAGTGAATTTATTATCATGGCCCTATCGTTCTTTACCTCTGAAGCGTATCCCAGAAAACCAGGAGCATTAACCTGTGTAGCTAAACGAAGAAAACGCACTTCCACATTCAGCGGTTTAAGTTCAACAGCTTTTTCAATTTCGGACTTTCCATTGTTAAAACACTCAAGTTTGGCCCAAACTCCTTGCGCTGAGCCGGCTGATGCAGCCAAGGCAGCGCCGCGGTATGCCAGCATAACAGGATCTTTTGTAAGATCCTTGGCTCTGAGCAAATTATAAAGTCCTGAAGCTCCGCTCCTATCCATTGTAAAAAACTGCTCTCGCACTTTCTCGTGCGATATTTGCTGAGCAAAAACATATTTAAACCCTGCCAGTAAGATAACCAGCATTAACAAATACTTTACAATACTCATATACTGTTGGTTATACTTTTAAAGTATGCTTCAAGTAATAAAAAGTACTTTCGTCTGTCCGACAACCTGATCCTTTCAGCAAGAAGCTTTTGAGCTTTGACACGTCTTATTTTTAATAATAATTCGTGGAAATACACATAGGCAACATACACACCGAACCTGGCACCTTTCGGCAATTCCCTTATCCCGGCAAGTCCGTCAGCAAAATCATTTTCTATATCTTTTTCAATTGCCTGCTTTGTTTTTTCATCCCAGGAGTTCATGTCAATGCCGGGAAAATAACTTCGTCCCAGGCCTTTTACATCTGCTTTCAGATCCCGCAGAAAGTTTATTTTCTGAAAAGCAGATCCAAGTTTCATGGCCGATGGTTTCAATTCGGAATATTTACCCTTGTCGCCTTCACAAAAAACATGCAGGCACATCAGCCCAACCACTTCGGCTGAACCCAGAATATAGGCTTCGAACTTTTCCTGATCGTATTCAACCTTTTCCAGATCCATTTCCATACTTGTGAGAAACAGATCAATCAGTTCTTTCTCAATATGATATTTATTGACAACATATTGAAAATTATTGAGTATTGGATTCAGGCTGATTTTTTCCTCAATGGCGGTATAGGTATCATCCTTGAAACGCTGCAGCAGTTTCTGCTTATTATACCCGTGAAAGGAATCAACAATTTCGTCGGCAAAACGTACAAAACCATAGATACCATAAATCGGATCATGAAATCGTTTGTTAAAAAAACGAATCCCAAGCGAAAACGAAGTACTGTAAACCACAGTAGTCATCTTACTCGAATTCCGCGAAATCATATCAAACAATTCTTTCATTTTATTGATCTTGTTGGTTTTAACATTGTAACTTTTGTATGATAACTAGTTCGGTAAAAGCTATATTTTCATTTTGTCAACCTGGTGGCAAAAGCCTGCCGTATGTTTTTATACTCCTTAAACAGCAATTCTGAAAAATTATCTCCGAATTTCAAATTACTTTTTATCTGCTTCTTTCATGATGAGTCTGGCAGCAATTTCACCTGAAATTAATGCGGGTGGCACTCCTGGTCCGGGTACTGTCAACTGTCCGGCATAAAACAAATTTTTAATTTTCCTGCTTCTCATTTTCGGTTTCAGGAAAGCTGTTTGCATCAGGGTATTAGCCAGTCCGTATGCATTCCCCCTGAAAGCATTATAATCCCTTTCAAAATCGGTGTGTGCATAGCTTCTTTTAAAAACAACGTTATCGCTTATATCCTGACCGGTAAGCTCCTTAAATCTCTGCAGAATGATACGGTAATATTTTTCACGGGTATCTTCGCTGTCCTCCAATCCTGGTGCAACTGGAATAAGCACATAAAGATTCTCCATCCCGTCAGGAGCAACGGTTGCGTCAGTTTTTGATGTGCAGCTAAAGTAGAGCGATGGGTTTTCGGGCCAAGCCGGGTGTTCGTAAATAGCTTCAGCATGTTTGGCAAGATCCTCATCAAAAAACAAAGTATGATGTTCCATACCGTCAAGTTTCCTGTTAATTCCCAGGAAAAAAATCAGTGATGATGGGGAAAGCACCCTCGAATTCCAGTACTTCCCTGAATAAGAACGGAATTCAGCCGGTAACAAATCATTTTCAACATGCTGGTAGTCAGCTGAAGCCAGTATATAAGGGGCTTCATACCGCAGCCCAGCAGTAGATGCTGCTGTTATATTGTTTCTTTTTATCTCAAAGGACTCAACCGGGCTGTTATATTTAATTTTAACTCCCAGCGAAGTGGCCAGTTCTACCATTCCCTCAACCACACTATACATGCCACCTGTAGGATACCAGGTTCCAAGTTTTATATCGCCAAAATTCATCAGACTATACATGGCCGGTGTTGTTTTAGCGGTTCCTCCCAGAAATAAAACAGGAAATCCGAGCATTTGCCTGATGCGGGGGCTTTTGAAGTTATGTTTCAGATGCGAATCAAAAGACTTCAGCATATCCAGTCTGAAAAAGGATGCCAGCAATTCAGGTTTCACAAATTCCAGCAGGGAAAGTCCTGGTTTGTAAATGAATTTGCTCATGGCTACTTTATACTTGTACTCAGCTTCAGAGAGAAATTTCCCAAGAGCCGCCCCAGCACCTTTTTCTTCCTTTTCGAAAACAGTCACAATTTCTTCATAGGTAGCCGGTATATCAACCACATCGTCCTTCCCGAAATAAAATCTGTAAGAAGGGTCAAGTCTTTCTAATTGGTAATAGTCCTTTGTTGACTTACCAAAAAGTGCAAAGAAATTTTCAAACACATCAGGCATCCAGTACCAGCTAGGGCCCATGTCGAAGGTAAAGCCATTCTCCGAAAACCGGCGCGCCCTGCCACCTGGAGTGCTGTTTTTTTCGAGTATTGTTACATCGAACCCTGCCTGAGCCAGCACACAGGCCGAAGCCAATCCTGAAAATCCTGCTCCTATGATTATAACTTTCCTATTATTCATATCAAATGTAATATTGAATAAAACAGCATCAGCTGATTTTTGTTTAACGTTTGTGTGAATTATATTAAACAACAATTCTTGCTTCCCAAAAATGTAATCATAACATTCGAAAAAATGCTGTACTTTTGCAGTCGGGAATCTGCTGTATACCTATGAATGCAGTTACGGTTTGAAATTCAGATAAAAAAAGATGAAAAAGTTTTTTATTTGAAGTAAATGTAGTAATTTTGCAGCCCGAAAAATGGAAAGATAAGCAATTAAACGTTACAGAGATATGTATTTAACGCCTGAAATCAAGAAGGATTTATTTAAAGATAACGGACAATCTGATGCCGATACCGGCTCAGCTGAAGGACAAATAGCGCTCTTCACATTCCGTATCAAACATCTTACCGAGCACCTGAAAGAAAACAAAAAAGACCTTGCTACACAGCGTTCGCTGGTACGTTTGGTTGGTAAACGTCGTAAGATGTTGGATTATCTGAAGAAAAAGGAAATCGAGCGTTACCGTGCTATCATTGCGAAGCTTGGTCTTCGTAAATAGTAACAGTAAAAATAGTACACAAGGAAAGGCAATCTTCAAATTGCCTTTTTTTGTATTGATACCAACAACAATTCGAAGGGATAAACTGTTACAATTCAAATTACAGATCCAATTTTCTTGATTCAAAGACTCAATCATAAAGTCTGATGATGGCGGAATCCTGATTTTTTTTTAACGTCCCCCTTCTGAATTCTGCAAATGAACCCTTTACTGGATACCAGTATTAATATTTAAAGAATAAAACAGGTTGATCCGTGGTGCTCAATTCAACCTGTTGCTAAAAGCAAAACGAAAGCACTAGTTGTTACACAATTGAAATAAAAAGAGGTAAATTATGGAAGGAATTGTTAAAACCTTCGACATTGGCGACGGACGCATGATTTCGATCGAAACCGGCAAACTTGCCAAACAGGCCGATGGGGCTTGTGTTGTTAAAATGGGCAATACCATGCTGCTCGCTACAGTAGTAGCAGCCAGGGAAGCCAAAGAAAATGTGGATTTCATGCCACTCTCTGTTGAGTATCGTGAAAAATATGCTGCTTCGGGCAGATTTCCCGGAGGATTCTTCAAAAGGGAAGCTCGTCCCACAGATAATGAAATACTTATATCCAGGTTGATCGACCGTGCTTTGCGCCCACTTTTCCCTGATAATTATCATGCAGAGGTTCAGGTTATTGTAACGCTTATATCATCCGACGATGATATTCTGCCTGATGCATTAGCTTGCCTTGCTGCTTCAAGTGCACTTGCTGTTTCGGATATTCCTTTCAATGGGCCGGTAAGCGAAGTGCGCGTATCGCGGATCAATGGCGAATTTGTTGTAAATCCCAACATAAGCCTGATCGAATCAGCTGATATCGATATTATGGTTGCTGCCACAGCCGAAAACATCATGATGGTGGAAGGCGAAATGAAAGAAGTTTCGGAACAGTCAATGGTTGATGCACTTGCTGTTGCTCATAAACATATTAAACTTGCCTGCCAGGCCCAGTTAGATCTGGCTGCTCTCGTTTCAAAATCAAGTCCGAAACGCGAATACTGCCACGAGAAGAATAATGAAGAACTAAAAGCCGCAATTTCCGACTTCTGCTACGATAAAATTTATGCAGTAGCCATGTCAGGTGCAGGTAAAAAAGAACGTACCGAGGCTTTTTCAGCTATCAAGCAGGAGTTTATTGCTTCAATCGAAGTTGAAATTGCAACAGAAAATGCTCCTCTCATCAGCCGCTACTATCACGATGTTGAGAAGAAAGCAATGCGTAACATGATCCTCAACGATAAACGCAGGCTCGACGGACGCAAACTGGATGAAATCAGGCCTATCTGGAGCGAAGTTGATTACCTTCCAACCGCCCATGGTTCAGCCATTTTTACACGTGGCGAAACCCAATCACTTACCAGTGTTACTTTAGGTTCAAAACTGGATACTCAGAATATCGATGGCGTTGTTATTCAAGGCGAACAGGATTTCCTTCTTCACTATAACTTTCCTCCTTTCTCAACCGGAGAGGTAAAAAGGATTATGGGTGTCGGACGCCGCGAAATTGGTCATGGAAACCTTGCCCTTCGTGCCATCAAGGCAATGATGCCCGCCAAAGATATTAATCCGTATACTGTTAGAATAGTTAGTGATATTCTTGAGTCGAACGGATCTTCCTCAATGGCTACGGTTTGTGCAGGAACACTTGCACTGCTCGATGCTGGTGTTAAGCTGAAGAAACCTGTTGCCGGTATTGCAATGGGACTAATTACCGAAGGAGCTAAATATTCGGTTTTGAGTGATATACTCGGCGACGAAGATCACCTTGGCGATATGGACTTTAAAGTTTGTGGAACCCGCGATGGTATCACCGCTTGCCAGATGGATATAAAAGTTGACGGACTTTCAGCCGAAATTCTGGCTAAAGCCATGGAACAGGCTCGTCTCGGACGTTTACATATTCTGGGCGAGATGGCTAAAACCATAACCGAACCACGTGAAGATTACAAACCACACGTTCCTCGTATTGTAAAATTGACCATACCTCGCGAATTCATTGGTGCAGTTATAGGACCAGGTGGAAAAATCATCCAGGAAATGCAGCGTGAAACCGGTTCGACTATCGTTATTGAAGAAGTTGGCGAATTTGGAATCATTGATATTGTTTCAAACAATAAAGCATCAATTGATGCTGTAAAAGAAAAAATCAAACGTATTGTTTCTGTTCCCGAAGTTGGTGATGTATATCATGGAACAGTTAAAACAATAACTGCATTTGGTGCATTTGTCGAAATCCTTCCGGGTAAAGATGGGTTGCTTCATATCTCCGAAATAGAATGGAGCCGTCTGAAGGATGTGGAAAGTGTTCTAAAAGTTGGCGATAAAATTGATGTTAAGCTTATAGAAGTAGATCCAAAGACCGGCAAGCTGAAACTTTCGCGAAAAGTATTGCTTCCGCGTCCGGATCAAACTGATAACAGCACAAAGTAAGTTTCAATTCTGAGACACCTTCTCATTTAAATGAATGGGAAGGTGTTTTTTTTTCGGAAATATGAAACCCAATTTCCATTTATTGCGTATTACAAAAAGCCAACACAAAACTCTACTATGAGGCAACTCAAAATAACCAAACAAGTAACCAACCGCGAAACCGCTTCGCTGGACAAATACCTGCAGGAAATCGGAAAAGTTGAACTGATTACTGCCGAAGAAGAAGTTCAGCTTGCGCAGCGGATCAAACAAGGCGACCGCGCTGCCCTCGAAAAACTTACAAAAGCAAACCTGCGCTTCGTGGTTTCCGTTTCAAAACAATATCAAAATCAAGGACTTAGTCTTCCGGATCTTATAAACGAAGGAAACCTGGGACTCATCAAAGCAGCTCAACGCTTCGACGAAACCCGCGGTTTTAAATTTATCTCATATGCAGTGTGGTGGATTCGCCAGTCTATTCTTCAGGCTTTGGCTGAACAATCACGAATTGTGAGGCTTCCTCTGAATAAAATCGGAGCTATCAATAAGATCAATAAAGCTTACGCAAAACTTGAGCAGGAATTCGAACGTGAACCTAACAGCGACGAAATTGCCACTTTGCTCGAAATCAGCGAAAACGAAGTAAAAGAGTCAATGCGTAACAGCGGGCGTCATGTTTCAATGGATGCACCTCTTATTCAGGACGAAGACAACACAATGTACGATGTTCTGCGTAGTGACGATGGACCCACTCCCGAAACAGGACTGCTCTATGAATCTCTCCGAAAGGAAATTGATCGCGCCATTTCGACCCTTACCCCACGTGAAGCTGATGTAATCAAGCTTTATTTTGGACTTAACGGAAGTCATCCTTATACTCTGGAAGAAATTGGCGAAAAATTTGATCTTACCCGCGAACGCGTAAGACAGATCAAAGAAAAGGCAATACGCCGTTTGAAACATACTGCCCGCAGTAAAATACTGAAGACCTACCTGGGTTAAATATAATTGAGCGGATATTTGTCCGCTCTTTTTTTTGCCGGAATTTTTCTTAATTTTATCCTTTTATTCAGGTTCCAAAAAGATTAAAACTAAATCTATGACTATCGTTGCACCATCCATTCTGTCAGCTGACTTTCTCAATCTGGGGAAAGATATTGAAATGATCAACGGCAGCCAGGCCGGATGGATTCATATTGATGTGATGGATGGGGTTTTCGTGCCTAACATCAGTTATGGCATACCAGTTGTTAAAGCAGTCAGAAAAGCTACTACAAAAATCCTGGATGTACACCTTATGATTGTTCAACCTGAGCGCTACTTTGAATCTTTCTGCAATGCAGGTGCCGATATACTCACTTTTCATTACGAAGCTTCGGTGCATTTACACCGGTCGGTGGCACAAGTAAAGGAATTGGGAATGAAAGCTGGAGTAGTGCTGAATCCACATACTCCTGTTAATGTATTGAGCGATATCCTCCCTGAGCTTGATCTTGTATTGCTCATGTCAGTAAATCCCGGATTCGGTGGTCAGAAATTTATCGAAAACACTTATCAGAAAGTTATCTCACTAAAGAAAATGATAGAATCAACAGGCAAGAGTATCCTGATTGAAGTGGATGGCGGAATAGATTTCCAAAATGCAGGCAAATTGATTCAATCCGGTACAGATGTCCTCGTTGCCGGAAATACTGTTTTTTCTGCGAAGGATCCCCAGTCTGCCATACTCCGTTTAAAGGAAAGCATCTGATTCATGGATTCAAGCAGGCATTACTTTTTTCCTGCAGCCCTGATTCTGGTTATTACCAATAATTTATTAGAATAGTTACCTGATTTAAATCTGCGTGTTTCACTTAAAATAAGTGGAAAAGCTTGATTTTTACATTTATGGTATATATTTGCATATAATAAAATTCCCAACCACTATGAGCACTGTATTCGCAGGACTTGGCCCCGAAAAGGTCTGGTATTATTTCGGTGAAATATGCAAAATACCCCGTCCGTCAAAGAAAGAAAAACGCATTTCCGAATATATCCTTAGCATTGCAAGGAAATTAAATCTTGAAAACGAAGTCGACGAAACAGGGAATATTCTGATCCGTAAACCTGCAACCCAAGGCTTTGGGCATTTCCCGGTGGTTGTTCTACAGAGTCATATCGATATGGTTTGTGAGAAAAACAGCGACACTTATCATGATTTTGATACTGATCCCATACTTCCGCGTATTGAAGGTGAATGGGTGAAAGCTACCGGCACAACCCTGGGAGCTGATGATGGAATAGGAATTGCCGCCCAGCTGGCTATACTCGATTCAACAGATATTGAACATGGTCCGCTCGAAATGCTTTTTACTGTTGATGAAGAAACAGGTCTTACAGGGGCTTACGGACTCAAGCCTGGTTTCCTGAAAGGTAAAATTCTGCTCAACCTTGACTCCGAAGATGAGGGAGAATTGTTTATTGGATGCGCAGGAGGCCAGGACACAAAGGCTTTCATGAATTTTTCGAGGGTTGCTGTGAATTATGATTTTACAGGTTTTCAGATTAAAGTCAGCGGGCTGCAGGGAGGACATTCAGGGGATGATATAAATAAAGGAAGGGGAAACGCAGTCAAGATACTTAACAGGTTGCTATGGAAGGCCAGTCACCTGTTCGAAGTCAGGATATCCGAGATCAACGGGGGGAACCTTCGTAATGCAATTGCCCGTGAAGCTTTTGCCAATATGATTGTCCCCACACGTTTCGACAGTGATTTTATTCAGTTTGTTAAAGATTTCAATGCCATTGTAAAAGAAGAATTCAAGATCACGGAACCTGGTCTGCTTGTAAGCTATGCACCCAGCGAACTACCATCCTTCCTGATTGATCTGTCGACACAGGAGCGCCTTCTCAATGCCCTGTATGCATGCCCGCACGGAGTTATAGCAATGTCAGCCGATGTGCCAAACTTCGTTGAAACATCAACAAATCTTGCTTCTGTAAAAATGACCGATAAAGTTATTGAAATAGGAACCAGCCAGCGAAGTTCATCCGAACATGGCAAAGAGGATGTTTTAAATATGGTTGAAAGTGTTTTCCGCCTGGCAGGAGCAAAAATCACTCACAATGATGGCTATCCCGGCTGGACACCCAACCCTAAATCACCTATTCTCGATACTACACGCAAAGCTTATATTAAACTATTCAGTCAGGAGCCTAAGGTATTGGCAATTCATGCGGGACTTGAATGCGGTCTGATTGGCGAAAATTATCCGGGTATCGACATGATTTCGTATGGGCCTACTATTAAAGGAGCTCATTCACCCGATGAAAGACTCCAGATCGATACAGTTCAACGTTTCTGGGATCTTACTATCGAGGTCCTCAAAACTATTCCCGGCTAGAATACTCTGAAAAGAGCTTCCTTTTAAAGTCCGAAACTAAAACCAACCCTGATAACCGGATTGGTATATGGAGAGTTTATCTGATCGAGCATGTTCCACAATACCAGTATATACATTCCTGCATTACCACCCATATTCTGCTGGTAACCGCCACCCAGAAACCAACTGTTGAATTGCTGACTTGCTATCACATTTCCAGTTTCCCGGGTATTATAAAACAGAGATTCATATTCAGTATGTGCAAAAAAGCCCTGAAAAAGCATACATCTTGCGAAAATACTTCCACCAAAAACATTAGTTTTTAAATTCTGTGACGGACCATAATACCCTTTATAACTATAATATTTATAGGTAGGGCTGATACCGGCACTTAATCTGGGTGTAATTTTATACCCTGCAAGCGGAGAAAGTTCGATCAGAGTAACTGTTCCGAACTGCAATCCGAAGCCTCCTCCAAAATAAAGGCGCGACCGGAAGTCACTTTTTTGTTTGTTTTGAAATTCGTCTGACTGAGCTTTTAAAGAACTTGGACCAGTAAAAAAAAGAATTCCGGAAATAATTATAGCAATCCATGTTGTAAAAGGTTTATGACTTTTCATCTGAATCAGGTTTAAAATGCGGCAGTAAAGTAACAAATTATATTGCTTTAGTCATTTAGTTAAAATTATTTTTTTTCGTATATACCTGTCATACAACAGATTTAAAATAATAAATATAATATTTTCATATTGTTGTTGCACATGTTAAAAAGAATACTACTTTTGCACCCTCCTAACAGAGAAAGTTCATTGAAAGTGCCGGGGTAAATTCTGAAATACATTCATAATAGAATGCAGATAGCCGAGTAACAATTGTTAATAAATTGTCAATAATTCTTTATACAAAAATGAGACAGTTTTAAAAAAATTTTTACTTTTGCAACCCCGATTCGAAACTGGTCAACATTCTTAATAAAATTGTTAAAAAAATATTAAGAAATAGTTGCAGGAGTAAAAAAAGGTTTTACCTTTGCACTCCCAATCGCGACAAACAATTGCAAGATTTTTATCGCACGTTCTTTAGGGAAACATTTTTTTTGAAACGATCAGCCTGTAAAGGCTACCTTTAGATCACCAAGTTCTTTGAAAGACTGAAGTCAAAACATAAAGCAGCGAATATCCCCTGTTCAAATTTATTTGACAGAGAAGAAACAATCTGAGACATTTAAGATCAACTTACTATGGAGAGTTTGA
>Ga0208789_1000375_pt1 | contig 46273 bp, 15 predicted proteins | sample Methanotroph_Enr_FD_187368 | JGI IMG/M metagenome (GOLD analysis project Ga0208789, IMG submission 187368) | Enriched soil microbial communities from Old Woman Creek wetland in Ohio, USA - Methanotroph_Enrichment_5 (SPAdes) (version 2) | ecosystem: Environmental > Terrestrial > Soil > Wetlands...
GCAGGGGCAGGATAAGAAAAACCCTCTTGAGCCCGACGCTTGCGTAAGCGCGGAGGGCGAGAGAAGAGTGAGGGCACGGTGTGCCCGAACGCGTTTTTCGTTCCTGCCCCTGCGGTAGGCCCCGACTTCGCATCTCGCGGTCTTCTCTTTTTTTAAGTTAAGGAATAAAAATATGAATGATGAAATTAAGAAGCTTTTTGCGGAGCGGATTCCTGTGTTTGACGGGGCGATGGGGACTTATTTGCAGGGATTTAACCTGAAAGAGAGCGATTATGCGGGGCACGAGGGGCTGAACGAGATGCTGTCGATCTCGAGGCCCGACGTGGTGACCAAGGTGCATGAGGATTACCTCGCCGCCGGGGCCGATTTTATCGAGACCAACACTTTCGGCGCGAATGCCGCAGTGCTGGCCGAATACGGGCTGACGGCGCGGGTGCGCGAGTTTAATCTGGCTTCGGCCCGGCTCGCCAAGGCCGCCGCGGTGAAGTTCTCCGCGAACGGAAAGAAGCGCTATGTGGCCGGCTCCATCGGGCCCACTAACAAGGCTCTGTTCGTCACCGGCGGGCTCAGCTTCGACGACCTGCGCACTATTTACCTCGAGCAGCTCAACGCCCTGATGGAAGGCGGCGCGGACCTGCTGCTGCTCGAAACCGCCCACGATATCCTGAACCTCAAAGCCGGGCTCGCCGCCGTGAAGCTCGCTTTCAAAGCCTCAGGCAGGGAACTGCCCGTCATAGTCTCGGCCACCATGGACGAGCGCAATAAAATGCTCTCGGGCCACGACTCGGACGCTTTCTACGCCGCCGTGGAACATTTTCCGCTGGCCGCGCTGGGCTTCAACTGTTCCACCGGCCCCGAAGGCCTGGGCCTGCGCCTCGAGCGCCTGGCCGCCCGCGCCCAGTACCCCGTTTTCGCCATGCCCAACGCCGGCCTGCCCGACGAGAACGGCCACTACCTGCAGACCCCGCAGACTTTCTCCGCCGTTATGGCCGACTACGCCAGAAAAGGCCTGCTCAACGCCGCCGGCGGCTGCTGCGGGACCAATCCCGGCCACATCAAAGCCCTCGCTGAAGCCGTAGCCGGGATCAAGCCCCGCGCCCCGCGCGCCGACGGGCCCTGGGTAGTCTCCGGCGTGGAAGCCCTCTATTTCGACGAGATAGAGGCGCCCGCCATGGTCGGCGAGCGCAATAATTCCATCGGCTCCAAGAAATTCCGCGACATGGTCGCCGCCGGGGACTGGGACGGCGCCGCAGCGCTGGCCAAAGCCCAGGCTGCCGCCGGGGCCCACATCCTGGACGTCTGCCTGGCCAACCCCGAGCGCAACGAGCTGGCGGACGTGAAAACCTTCATGCCCAAGCTCGCGCGCGCGGTGCGCCTGCCCATCATGACCGACACCACCGACACCGCCGTGATGGAAGAAGTCCTCAAGACCGTGCCCGGCAAAGCCCTGCTTAATTCCGTCAATTTCGAATTCGGGGAGGAGAAACCCCGCGCCGCCGCCGAGCTGGTGAAGACCTACGGCGCTAAGCTCGTGTTCGGCTGCATCGACGCCGACAAAGAGCACGGCCTGCCCCTGGACGCGGAGCGCAAGGTGGCCATAGCCCGCCGGGCTTATGCCTTTCTCACCGAAAAATGCGGACTTAAGGCCGGGGATATTATTTTCGATACCCTGGTCTTCCCGGTGGCAGTAGGCGGCGAGCACGCCAAGACCGCGCACGAGACCATAAAAGCCATAGAGACCATAAAAAAAGAATTCCCGGGCGTGAAAACAGTGCTCGGGGTCAGCAATGTCTCGTTCGGATTGCCGCCGGCTTCGCGCGAAGTCCTCAATTCCGTCTTCCTGCACCACGCGGTGAAAGCCGGCCTGGACCTGGCCATAGTGAATATCGAAAAACTGAAGCGTTTCGCCTCCATCCCGGCCGAAGAGCGCGCGCTCGCCGAGGACCTGGTCTTCGCCCGGAAGCCCGACGCTGCCCAGGCTTTCGCCGCACGGTACCGGGACGCCAAGAAAGCCTCTTCCGCAACCGCCGCCCAGGACGCCCCGCCCGCAGAGAAGCTGCGCCTGGCCGTGCTCAACGGGACCAAGGCCGGGATAGCGGAATCAGTCGCCTCCCTGCTGGAGAAACTTACCCCGCTGGAGATCATAAACGGCCCCGTGATGCAGGCTATGGCCGAGGTGGGCAAGCAGTTCGCCTGCGGCGACCTTATAGTGACCGAAGTTCTGCAGAGCGCCGAGGCCGCCAAGACCGCCGTGACCGCGCTCGAAGGCGCGCTCAAGTCGCAGAAGGCCCCGAAGCGCGGCCGCGTGCTGCTGGCCACCGTGAAAGGCGACGTGCACGACATCGGCAAGAACCTCGTAGGGATAATCTTCGAGAGCAACGGCTTCGAGGTGGAAGACCTGGGCGTGAAGATAGCGCCAGAGGATATCACCGCCGCCGCCGTGAAGTCGAAGCCGGATTTTATCGGCCTCTCCGGGCTGCTGGTGCGCTCCTGCGAGCAGATGACCATAACCGCGCGCGAGCTGGCCAAAGCAGGGATAAAAGCCCCGCTGCTGGTGGGCGGCGCGGCCCTGACCGAAAAATTCACGGAAGCCAATATAGTCCCTAATTACGGCGGGCCTGTTTTCTACGCCAAGGACGCCATGGAGGGCCTGAATTACGTGCTGGAGCGCGTAAGCAAGCCGCAATGAACTCCTTCTACCCCGAAGATATTCCCGTTCCGGCGGACCTGGAGCGGCATTTCACCGGCGAGCAGCCGCTGGAAGAACTGTTCGAAAATATCGACGAGGACCTTTTCAACCTGCGCTTCCTGAAGCTGAAGAAAGGCCAGGAGGAGAAAAGCCGCGAAACGAAAGCGCTGCTGGCCGGAGTGAAAGAAGAGATAATTATAAAAAGCCTGATAAAGGCCCGCGGCGTCTACCGGTTCTTCCCCGTGAACAGCGCCGGGAACGAACTGGATTTTTACGGCGGAGGCGGGGAGAAGCTTGGGGCTTTCGCTTTTCCGCGCCAGGCCGGCGGGGAGAAGCTCTGCCTGGCCGATTTCGCCGCGCCCGAGACGGGCGGCAGACGGGATTACGCGGCGCTGCTGGCCGTCACCTGCGGCGAGGGCGTGCTGGAATTTTCAAAACGCGAACGAGAAGCCGGAAATTATGTCCGGTCTTATCTTGTGGAAGCGCTGGCGCTGGCGCTGGCCGAGGCTTTCGCGGACATGCTGCATTACCGCATCCGCCGGGACTGGGGCATAGCCGAGAAGGATCCGGTGATACCCCTGATGCGAAGTAAATACAGGGGGAAAAGATATTCTTTCGGCTACCCGGTCTGCCCCGACCTGGCGAACCAGAAGGTGCTTTTCGACCTGCTCAGGCCCGAGCCCGACGCGGGCCTGCGCCTGACCGAAGGCTATATGATGGATCCCGAGGCCTCGGTTTCGGCCATCGTCTTCCATAATCCCAAGTCGAAATATTTCGATATTAACGAATAGGTTTTTCTATCGAGGCGAGGCCTCGATAGAGGTTTGGTAGGACTTTTTTAGGTCTTGACAACTGAAACTGGTCTGCTAAACTATCATTGGGTCCGCGGCCCCTATTAGTGGGTTTCTCGCGGACCCTTTCTTTTTGCCTATTTCCGGTATTCAAAACCTTTTGCGTCTATGTAGAAGGAGCGGTCTCCCAGGGTAACCCTGGCCAGCCCGCCCCGGAACCCGGAAGCCTCGCTGTACTTGAAATCTATCACGACTTTGCCGGTTTTGTCTATGTAGCCCCAGCCGCCTTTAAAGTCCTTCAGGACAGGCGCCAGGCCCCCTTCGAAAGAAGCGCACATCACGAAATTGGCCGGGATAACCTCGTTGCCTTCCTGGTCGATGAAGCCGCAGCGGCCCTCGGCTTCCAGCGCCTGGGCATGCGCCAGCCCTTCGCTGTAAGGTCCGATGGAGGCGTAAGGGCGCTCTTTGAAAGCCAGCGTAGCGCGGCTGATGAACCCGTATTTATCGCCCAGCCTGGCCGTGGCGAAGCCGCCGCTGAAGGGGAAAGCCTCGGCGTAGACCGGCGGCAAAGCTTCCTTCCCGCTGAGCTCGATATAGCCGTATTTCCCGTCCACCCTGACGCGCGCCAGCCCTTCGCTGACGGGGTAGATCTCGTCGTACCTGCCGCCCCGGAATTCGCGCGAGTCTTTCAGCAGCAGGCCCCAGCGGCCGTCTTTTTTCGCCGGGGCGGCGCCTTCTTTGAAAGGCAGCAGTTCCTCGTACGCGAAGGGGACTACGGTTTTGCCGGCTTTGTCCACGCAGCCCCAGAAGCCCCGGGACTTTACCGGGGCGCAGCCCTCGCTGAAAGGGCCGGCGGACTGGTAGGCGGGGGGGATGATCTTTTTGCCGTTCTTGTCGATGAAACCGTATTTTCCGCCGGTGCGCACCAGCCCCAGGCCTTCGCTGAAAGGCTGGGCGTAATCGTAGCGGGCCGGGACCGCCAGTTTCCCGTCCGGCCTGGCATAGCCCCATTTGTTCCCCGAATTATAGGGCACAAGGTCCTGCGCCGCGGCCGGCCCCGCCGCCGCGGAGAGTATTAACGCGAAAAACAAAATCGTTCTTTTCATATCAAGTCCTCAGGCCAACCGTTATGACAAAGATTGTATATAATAGTTGGCAGGAGATTAATATGAAAAAGAGAATCGCGGTCTATCCCGGCAGCTTCGACCCGGTCACCTTCGGCCACCTGGATATCATCGACCGGGCCTCTAAAATTTTCGACCACCTCATCGTCAGCGTCTTCATGCACAGCGCGAAAAAACACATGTTCTCCATCGAAGAGCGCGTGTCGATGCTGAAAGCGGCCCTCAAAGGCAGGAAGAACGTGACGGTGGACTGCTTCGAAGGGCTGCTGGTGGACTACGTTAAAAAGAAGAAGACCGACGTGGTGATCAGGGGCCTGCGCGCTATTTCGGACCTGGAATACGAGTTCCAGGTGGCCGCCATAAACCGCACGCTGTACCCGGGCATTGAGACCGTTTTTTTCATGCCGCGCCAGCGCTACACCTATCTTTCCTCCAGCGTAGTGCGCGACATCGCCCATTTCAAGGGCGACGTGTCGAAGCTGGTCCCCGCGAACGTGGTTAAAGCGATAGCCGCGAGGAAGACCGGGAAATAAGAGGCACACGGCGTAAAAAAAGAAGCCCCGGATGGTCCGGGGCTTCTTTTTAGCTTGAAAGCGCGTCTTATTTCTTCTTCAGCTTTATCTCCACGTCCTTGGCTTTGCCGTCCTTTTGAAGCTTCAGTTTGAGCTTTTTGTCGCCGTCGTCGGAGAGGCCCACCTTTTCCAGGTATTTGCCGATATCCTTAACGTCTATCTCTTCCTGCCATTTGCCCATCTCGGAGCCGCTCATCTGGCGAGGCGCGGTGGGGGCGGCGTTGGCCCCGCCCACGGTGCTGATCTGGCCGGCCCTAAGAGACTGCTTGCCCTGCGCGTTCGTCAGGTCCACGTGCCCCTCGTAAACTTTTACGGTCATCGTGTCTTTCTGCTCGATGTCCGCCTCGGTGCCGCGCACGGCGCAGACGGCCGAGGGCGTTCTCACGTTCAGCTTGGCCATCTTGTGCAGCATGCGGCCCCAGACCTGGCCCACGCTGAGGTCGAACATCTCCCGGACCTTGCTCTTGCCGGGAATGGAAAAAGTGGTATTCTCGTTGAGGCGGATCTCCGCCCCGGTCTTGGTCACGAGGGAAGCTTTCGCGCCGGCGGCGGTCATGATCGTGTCGCCGGGCTGCAGCGCCTCGTTGACCTTGAGTTCGGCGTACTCGGGCGTCTCCGCGCGTTTGAATTTAACGTCCCCGCTGATGAACACCACCACCGCCGACATTTTCGGGGCGCAGAACGCTCCCGTGGCCGGTAAAAGCGCCGTGACCGCGAAGGCCAGCGCGAGCGCCGGCATTGCTTTCTTGAATAGTTTCATCGTTATCTCCTCGCCTTTCCCCGCCGGGCGTCCGGAACGGAAACCCGCGGGAACTAACCCATCTTTCCAATTATAGCGGAGTGCCCGCCTTTTCCGCAATGTTAAAGTGGATACAGTGTCCAAAGTATCATTGATAATCCCGCCCTTATCTATTATTATATTAAGTGCGTTTAACTTCAGGAGGTCTAGGCGGGGATGCGGAAACCTATATCTAAATTATTTTTTTTCGCTGTTTTCGCGCTTTCGGCCGGTACCGCGAGCCTGGAGGCGGCGGCCGCTGTCGCCGTAGTGGGCGGCAGCGAGGTCTCGGAACGGGATATTTCCGACTGGCAGGCCGCCCAGAGCTGCTACGGTGAGGACGCCATAACCTCCCGGAAGGCCGGTTTCATGCGCATGTTCGAGGCTGCCATCCTGGAGGAAGTGCTTAACCGGGCCGCCCGGCCCATAACCCGGGAGGAATACGCCAAAGAAGCGGCGCGCATAGACGCGGAAACCCGGGCGCCGGACATACTTGGCTGCATAAAGAAATATTTCGGGGACGGCACGGCCCGCTATGAAAGGGTTTTCGTGCGCCCGATCCTGGCACAGCGCTTTATCCGGGAGCTGGTGAAGTCCGACCCGAAGATACAGGCTAAAGCCTGCGGCCTTCGCGACGGCGTCCTCAAAGATATCGCCAAAAAGAAAGCTTTTCGGGAGATCGGCCTTGAACGCGGGATAGCCTACTCGACCGCGGTTTATTCGGTCGAAGAAGACACCTCCGCCCCGGCCGCCCTGGAGCCCTGGAAAAGATGGTCCCCTTTCGAAGGCGCTTTCATAGCGGAGCATCTCAAGGACCTGAAGCCCGGCGAGATCAAACTGAAGCCGATCGAGGACGAGACGAGCATCAGGTTCGTCAGGCTGATAAGCGTGACCGGCAAAAAATACTATTTCGAGTCGCTGACCGTCCCCAAACTCTCCACCGAAGACTACCTTAAGAGCGTCCCGAAGCTGCCCTGCAGGATAAACGACAAGGGGCTGCACGACTGGGCCGCCCCCATAAAGGGCAACCCCATATTAGCCCCGGCTGAAATAGCGCCATAGTAAATAGCAGGCAGTAATTTCGTTGAAATAGCGAAAACAATGAGCTCTCCAGCGCGAATTAACGGGCCGCGTCCCGCCTCAAAAGGTATCCGCCTTTTTGTGAAAAGGGGCTTGCCCCTGGTCCTCCTGGCTTTGTGCCTGTTCGCGCCCCCGGCTTTCTCTGTTTCCGCGGGGCCCAGGGCGGCTTCGGCGTATACGGGCGGGACGAACTGGACCTGGACGATCGTGGACCCGCCGACTTCCCTCAATTCCACCGACGGTAATTATGCCAGCTACAGCAACAACCTCCAGAACCCGCTGAATTTAAAAGGCTTCGGCTTTGCGATCCCAGCGAATGCTGTCGTGTTCGGCGTCACCGTCCTTGTGACGGGCAGCGGTCCCGGCGCATCCGCTACAGACAGGCAGTACCAGCTGGCCCTGACCAAAGACGGGGCCACTCCCGTGGGGACGGCTAAAACCGGAGTGCAATTCCTCACTACAGAGTCGACCGTCCAATCAGGCTCGAACAGTGACCTTTGGGGTGCCGTGTGGACTCCGGGGGATATCAACAGCACGGCTTTCGGGGTGATCGTAAAGGATAATGACGCCGCCGCCGCGATGATGCTGAACTTCAACTCCATCGGCATAACGGTGTCGTATTATATGCCGCCGACAGCCCCCGCCCAGGTGAACGACGGCATGGGCGCGGACATAAGCTTCACGCTTAGCAACGCCCAGCTTTCGGCCAACTGGTCGTCCTCCACGGATCCCGAGCTTGCCATAGCCAGATACTGGTACAGCATCGGCACCACCGCCGACGGCACCGATGTGGCGCCCTGGACCGATAACGGGCCGGCCATGGCCATGATAAAAACCGGCCTTGCTTTGCCCAGGGGTACCACTTACTACATCAACGCCAGGGCGGAGAACACGGCCGGTGTGATGTCTCCGGTGGCATCTTCCAATGGCCAGACGGTGGATGCCGTCGTCCCGGCCGGCTGCGTAACCGGCTTCGACGTCAAGAAAGACGGGACCGTAGACTATAAGTCCATCCAGGCGGCGGTGAACGCTCTGCCTTCCGGCATTTCGTCCGATCACTGCATCGTGATCCGTGATACCCAGACTTACTCGGAGCAGGTGACCGTCTCGAAGATAGCGACCAACGGCAACCGGCTTAAGATAGTATCGGACCCTACTTTCATAAGCTCGGCCCCTGCGGTTAACCCGCCTGCCGGTTCGAACGCGGCTTTCCAGGTATTTAACGACAGCGTCAGCATAAAAGGGATAGACATAATCTCCACCAATACGGTGGCTTACGGCATTTTAGCCTCTTCGGCTTCCGTGAACATCTCGGGCGTTAACATTCTCTCCGGATCGAATATTTACGGCGCCGGGGTTTCTATTTCAAGCCGCAGCTCGGTATTTAACTCCACTATATCGATGCAGGGCGCTCACGGGCTTCAGATCGGCGGTTCGGGCAGCGAGGTTTCATTAAGTTCCATAACCAGCAGCAGCTCCGGGAAGTACGCCCTTTATATTCTTAATTCCGACTCGAATACGGTGACCGGCTCCTATATTTCCAATCCGGGGGGACAGGGGGCGCGTTTGGATTCAGGAGCGGATTACAACACCGTCGCTGATTCCACCATAACCAGCAACTCCGCTAATTTCGCCGTTTATATCTACAACTTTTCGAGCTGGAACAATATTACGCGCTCCTATATTTCCAATCCCGCAGGCAGCGGCTTGATGCTGACCAGCAACTCGGACCACACCAATATCTCTTATTCCACCATGACCAGCGACGCCGCCGGTTATTACCCTTTATATATCAACAACTGTTCTTACAGCACCGTCGCCAATTCCTATGTCCAGGGTTCAACTGCGGCTTACGTTGTCGGTTCGATCGATACGGGGATACGCTCGAGTGTTTTTGTCGCTACGAATTCCGGGGGGGCGGCTTTGGCGTTCGATGGCGGCAATACGAACCTGGATGTCGCTTCCAGTACTTTCCGGGGCGGCTCCCAGGGCGCGGGCATACTGCTGGGCGGCGGCAATTACGGAGCGATAGATCTTTCCTCCAACACCATAAGCGGCGGCAAATACGGCCTGAACATAGATACTCAGGCCCTGGGGGCGACGCTTTCTATCGCCAGCATGACTTTCCAGGACCTTACCTCCGGCGCCACGGCCATTAACTTCCTGGGCGGGCAGTTCGTTTCAACTTTTACAGGCGTTGCGTTCAACAGCCCGAACATCTTCATTAACGTGAACGGGAGACTGCTGAACGCGGGCTCGCGCGTGACCATACATAATTCCGCCGGTGTAAAGAACGGCGACGCCTTCGAAAACGACCCGAACGGTTATGTGGACTGGGATGATGTTATCCCGCCGAATTCCCGCGCAGTTTCGCCCACGGGCACTGTTGCCGCGATAAATTCCATCAGCGGTACCGCAATGGATCCCCTGCCGGGTGAATTGCGTGTTTCGGGCGTGGTGAATATCGCATTAAAAAAGACAAGCGCTCCGCAGCTGTGTTATGACAACGATGCTAATTCCTGGCTATCCTGTCCCGCGGGAGTTTATCCCGGCGACCGCCTCTGGTTCTCCACCGGAACCATCAGCGACCCGAAGGGCCAGCCAGGGACCTGGAGCTGGAATACGGCGGCGTTAAGCTGGGAGAACAGCGCCACCTATGAGGTGCAGGCGCTGGCCGTTGATAAGGCCGGGAACATGCGTTCTTATCCCGGAGAAGCTTCCCCCGACATCTCCTTCATCTTTGTGGCGCCGCAGGCCGCCGTGATCGTCTCCACTATGGGGATCTACGATATCCGGAATGCCCAGCAGCGGGCCATGGTGCGCGACTCAGCCGGGAACCTTTACCTGGCCTATGAAAAACCTTATAACGGGAAGAAGCGCATCTTCCTGGCGCGCTCCGCCGACAACGGCGCCACCTGGGCCGATACCACGCTTGCCCCCGTAGAGACCGCCGGCGACGTGGCCCCGGCTAACACTTACGACCAGATCTCGCCGGCCCTGGCCATCGACTCTAAAGACGTGCTGCACCTGCTTTTTGGCGGCAGCAACAGCGTGCTGGATCCCGGCGGCGTGGAGCCTAAATGCGTTTACTCCTCGGCCGCCGTCCCGGGCACGAGCTGGTCACCTTACGTTAAGATCCCCGCCCACTCTTACGCGGGCGTCGAGACCGAATTTAATATCGCGGCTGATTCCAGGAACGGCCTGCATATAGCCTGGGCTGGCCAGGATTGCGGCGGTTCCGGCTGCCTGAGCATCAGGTATTCCTCGCGTTCAGCCGACAGCTCCAACTGGACCCCTTACGTTCCCGTCAACTACGACGGCAGAGAGGCCGACAACCCGGAGCTGGCCATAGACGCGAAAGACGGGGTGCACCTGCTGGCGAAGCGCGCGGTCAGCGCGGGGACTTATACTACCCCCGTCATCGTTTATTCTTCGCGCGCCGCCCGCGGCGGGTGGGGCTCCTGGACGGAGGTTTTCAGCGATGCCGGCGCACGGCACCAGGACAGCGCGTCGCTGGCCATAGATTCGGCGGGCAACGTCATGGCGGCCTGGAGTTCTGCTGACGCTATCCAATCCAACCCGCAGGTCAAATACGCCGTTAAGCCTTACGGCGGAACCTGGAGCCCCTCGTCTTATGTGTATCTGATCTCCGAAGCTCCGCAGCGCGACCCGAGATTGGCGGCCGACGGGGCGGGGAATATTTACATGGTCTGGTCAGGCTCCACCTCCGCGAATTCCGTGGTGAATATTAAAAAAAGCGTTTATGACGGTTCGTCGTGGGGCCCGTGGGAGAACCTGTCGAACGGGACGAAGTCCCAGACCTCGCCCCGCCTCCGCTGGTCCGGCTGGCGCAACAATGGCGGCGGTTTAGACGTGGTCTGGAACGACTACGACGGGAGCTCCTCCACGGCCACGCTGCTCGCCTTCCATGACACCGGGCTTACGATGTCTTCCGGCTGGGCCGCGCTGCCCCGGCCCGCGGGCTGCGGCGACAGCCTCGACGTCAGAAAGACCGGCATCTTCTTTAACGGGATACAGGAGGCGCTGGATTCCGTGCCCGCGAGCCTTTCGACCGCGACCTGCGTGGTAATAAGGGACGCCGAGACCTATTCCGAACAGGTGACCGTGAAGGGTTTCGGTAATAACGGCTACCGGCTGACGATCATGGCGGACCCCACTTTGGTCAGCTCGGCCCCGGCGGTGAGTCCCCTGAGCGGCGCCAAAGCGGCTTTCCAGATACTCAACGACAGCGTCAGCGTTCAGGGGATAAAGATCAGCCCGTCGTTCTCGCTCCCGTACGGCATTTACGCCTCTTCGGCTTCGGTGGTCATTTCAAGCGTCAATATGACCGCGGGCGGGCTGATCAGCGCCGCGGGGATCCTGATCTCCAGTTTCAGCGAGGTGTCTTTTTCCAGCGTCGCCGTGAATTCGGCTAACGGGCTGCAGGTCACAGGTTTTAACAGCCGGATCTCCTTCGACCGCATAAGCAACAATAACGGGACCAACCCGGCCGTATCCTTCATGGGCTCTTCCTCGAATACCATGACCGGGAATTATTTCTCGAACACGATAGGGGACGGCGTCAACTTCTACGCCGGTTCTAATCATAACGACTTCAGCCTGAGCACGGTTACCGCCGTCGGCAATCGCGGGATACAACTGGTGGACTCCTCTTCTAATACGCTGACCGGCCTTTATGTTTCAAATCCTTCCGTGGTCGCGCTGGCGATCGCCGGGGGAATGGGCAACAAGGTTAGCCAAAGCACTGTGGCCAGCCGCGGCGGCGCATATCCCGCTTTTTACCTCGGGTCCGACTGGAACGAAGTGACCGGAACCTATATTTCCAACCCTGTCGGCATCGGCCTTATTGTCGAGTACGGCGGGTTCAATAAGATCGGCCAGAGCCGCATAGAGGGCAACTCCGAGCCTTACTACGCGGTAAGGCTGAACGATACGACCACCAACACCATAACCGGCTGCGATATATCCAATCCATTGGGCAACGGCGTGAATTTTGCCGCTAACGCTAAGTTCAACGTGATAGACCAGAGCACGGTAACAAGCGCTGCCGCCGGCAAATACGGGGTGTATTTTGCCGGCGCGTCGACCAATACCATCCTGAATTCCTATGTCCAGGGGTCCACGGCCGCGTATCTTACAAGCACGACCCTCACCATATTCCGCGGTACTACCCTGCTGGCTACTTCTCCCTCCGGATCGGGGTTGGCCATGTCCAGCAGCCTGGGCCTGTTTATGGCCACTGGCACGGTTTCCGGCGGGGCGCAGGGCGCCGCGGTTTATCTGGCCGCCGGGAATGGGGGCAAAATAGAGCTGGCCTCCAATACCATAAACGGCGGTAAATACGGCCTTTCTATCGACGCACAGCCAGCAGCCTCGCTGGTGGTTTCCAGCATCACTTTCCAGTTCCTCACCCCCGGAGCTACGGCGATAAATTTCCTCGGCGGGATGTTCGTGATGGACTTCAACAACGCGGCGTTCATAAGCACCAATATCGCGGTTAACGTGAACGCCAGCGTTCTTAATTCCGGTTCCTTTGTGAATATGCCCGGCGCTAACGGGCCGCGCTACGGGGCGGGGTACGAGAACGACCTCGTGGGCAGCTATGTTTACTGGGACCTCCTGGATACAGAACTGGTCGGCCCAGGGAACGGGGTAACGGGGATTTCGCCGGCGGCGGCCCTTTACGCCCGGGCGCCCAAGGCGGTTTCGCCGGTGCAGTACCAGTACCAGGTGGGTACCAATGATCCCATTACCACGCCTCTCCATAGTTTCGACCAGACCGTAATGCAGGCATATTCAAACAAGGGCGCTTTCTCCGGGCAGGACGGAGCCATTTCTTACGCAGGCGACGCCTATCTCTATAACAGTACGGCTACTTTTGTGTTCTACAGCACGGTCACGCAATTGGCGCCCAACACCCTTTATTACTGGCAAGCGCGCGCGAGGACCGCGGAGACCGGGGATTACGGCCCCTGGACCGCCATATCCTCTTTCATCACGGGGAAGCCGGCGGCGATGGCCCCGGTGAATAACCTGTCGGTCATGAACGTGACCCTTTCCAGCCCCACCGTGGCCGGCGTCAATATCGGTTTCACGATAGCGGAGAACAATGTCTCCACCGGCACCACTCCCAACAACGCGGATTATAATACGGCCGACTGGATCTTCGTGAAGTTCTCCACCGCGGCCGGCGCCGACGGGACCTGGAACCACGCTACGCTGACCGGCGGCAGCGTGGAGGCCGGCGCCACGCTGGCCGCCGCAAGCGACAATAAAGGCTTGTTCCTGAACCATACCGCGATTTCCGCCTACTGGACGGCGGGCGCCACGGTGACCTGGAACTACTCCGCCGACGGAGTGACCAGCGCGAACGCGCGGGTAAAGGTGTTCGCCATTTCCATGGTGAAGGTGCCGCAGGGGGAGTTCGTGTATAACGCCGGAGGCATAGGCGGCTCCGGGAACAATAACTTCGGCGGCGGCTCGCAGGCGACAGTCAGCGACGCCACGCAGCGGCCGGGCGGCGCCGCTGTCGGCTGGCCTAACGGCTACAACTCCTTCTATATCATGCGCTACGAACTGACCCAGGGGCTCTACGCGGATTTCCTCAACACGGTGCACTCGTCCACTGCCGCCGCTCTTTACTCCAGCCAGGTGATGTACGGGCACAACATGAGCTATAACGCGGGCAATATCTACGGCATGCGCTACGGCGCCGCGGACCGGTTCGCGGCTAAAAATTTCCTCTCTACCGTGGACGCGTGGAGCTTCCTTAGCTGGGCGGCCCTGCGGCCCATGACCGAGATGGAGTTCGAAAAAGCGGCCCGCGACGTTTCTCCGGACAACTGGACGTACCCTTGGGGGAATACGGCGCCCACCACCTCCACCTACTCGGTGCGCAACGAGGGCGGGGTGCACAGCAGGAATTTCATGAACTATACGGTCCCCGGGATCACCGGCAAGGTCCTGGACAGCGGCCGCTATATGAGCGGGGATGTTTTCCGCACCCCGGAACAGACCGGGGCATCCCCCTACGGGATACCGGACCTGGCCGGCAACGTGTACGAATACGCGCTCAACTGCTCCTATTTAAGCGTGCCTGCCGGCGGCAACGGCACCACGGACAGGCCCGCTGGCTGGCCCGCCGACACCTCTACGCAGAAGGGCTTGCGCGGCGGCCTCTGGGGGCTTGGCGGAAATTATGCGAGGATCTCCGACCGTTCCAGCGCCAGCGATACGACCACGACGCGGCAAAGCAATTACGGGGTGCGCGGGGTGCGGGCGCCGTAGGGAACGGGTCTGATTTTAGAAGTTAAGCGCGGCGGCGGACGCGGGCGGTTGCTTGCGGGCGCGGTTTAACTATGAAAACGCGCGGGCATTATATATTTGCGCGCCTCTTTAAAAAAGAGGGTGTAAGGGGGCTTTTGGCCGCCGCGCTGTTCGCCGCCCCGCTGTGCGCTGCCGCCCCGGCCCGCGCGGAGAACTGGTACCCGGGCAACGGGGCCGCCATGAGCGCCGAAAGCCCGAACCTGTTCCTGCCCAGCGCCGAGCTGCTCGCGCAATGCGGCCTGATGAAGACCGTGAAGAAATTCGGCGGCGGGGATTACGCCTCGATACAGACCGCCATATCCTCCCTTTCCACGAGCCTGAGCACGAATACCTGCGTCGTTATAGTCGACACCGAAACCTATAACGAGCAGATCACCGTCTCCGGCTTTGTCGGCAACGGCTGGCGCCTGCGCATCATGAAGGACCCCGCGCTGGCCGGCTCGCCCACGATCAGCCCTGCGGTCACGGCGGACGCTTTCTATATCGGCAGCTCCAGCGTCACGCTGAAGGGTATAAATATTTCGCAGCCAAATGCAGCGCACGCGCTGCGCGTCGAAGGGCACTTCGCCGAGATACTGCAGAGCACCATCACCTTGAACCAGAGCGCCTACATGGGCGTCTATTTCAACGGCGCTTCCACCGGCACCGTCTCGCAGGTCTATGTCTTCAACCAGTCGGGCGACGCGCTGCATTTCAACGGCGGCGCCAAACTTAACCAGGTCAGCGAGAGCTCGCTGAACGCCTTTGTTACCGGCAAGGCGGCCGTCTACTTCGCCAACAGCACGAGCAATACGGTGACCGGCAGCTATCTTTTCAGCCAGATGGGCTACGGCGCTAACTTCGACATGAACAGCTTCTACAACGCCGTCACCTACAGCACCGTCACGGCGGTCTCCGGCACGGCCCGCCCCGTCGCTTTCAGCGGGGGCTGGGGCAACTGGGTGGCGGACAGCTACCTGTGGACCAGCGCCGGCATCGGCGTCTATTTCAACAGCACCGCCCTGCTGAACCGCAGCATGGTGATAGGCGGGGCCAACAGTGTGATGTTCTCCGCGGGCGGCTCCACCGTAACGTACAGCATCGTCAGCACCAACAACGGTACGGCGGTCAACTTCGTCAGCGCCGGCAACGTCGTCTCGTTCAGCACGGTTACCACGTCGGCACTGGGTGCGCTTTACGCGCTTTCCGTAAATTCGGCCAGGAATACCGTGTCAGACAGTTATATCAGGAACAGCGCTGGTACGGCGATCTACGCACCCAACGCGGGGTCCGACTTTAATCTGCGCCGCAGCACCGCGATCGGCGCCGGCACGGGCTACGCCCTGCAAACGTACGGGGCCTCCAACACCAGCATAACAGGCAGTTACCTGCATAATCCGGACGGGACCAGCGTACTCTTCACGAACTGGGGCAACAATAACAGCGTAAGTTTCAGCACTATAACCGGCGGCGGCGCCAATTCTCCCGCCCTTTACCTCCTGCAATCGCAGAATAATATAGTGTCGGACTGTTATATAAGCGGCTCCACGGCGGCTTATGCCAGCGAGGCGGCCCCGACGCAGTTCAATAATAATGTGATCATAAGCACCTGGAATTTAGGCGGAGGCCTGGGCTTTGGGAGCTACGGCAGCTATACCGTTTCAAGCAATACCATCTCCGGCGGCCCCGGCGGGGCGGCGATCGATCTTGAAAAGCACAATTCAGACCTCGTAACTATCACCTCCAATACAATAAACGGCGGTTCTTACGGCCTGGTCCTGCCGTACAACTGGCCTGTGGTTTCCATAAGCAGCCTGACTTTTCAAGCCCTTTTGCCTGGCGCCACCGCTATACACATACTGCCCGGCGGCGGTCTTACGCTGAATATTTCTTCGGTGAGCTTCAATAGTCCCAACATCGCGGTCAATATAAACGCTTTCAATGTGAGCGGCACGATCCGTGTTTACGCTCCCGCTGGGCCGAGAGCTTCGCAGTACCTCGCCAACGACACCTTGGGCCGCATAATATGGCCCTGGCCGGACTCGCAGACGGTATCGGGCGTCAGCGGCAACACGATCGCCGTGAGTTTCGGGACTAACGGAGCGCTCGGCTACGAAGTGCTGGCCTCTACGGCCGCCGATCTGACCGGCGCCCGGATCTCCACCGTTACCGCGCCCGGCCCCTCCTCCCTGCTCCTGGAGGGCCTGCGGTACAACACCCCCTACACCATCCGGGCCGGCGCGCTCTGGGACCAGACGACTTATTATTACCCCGCGGCGGGGGGCTCGACCACGGAGATCGAAACCCCGGCCAGCGTATATATAGACCAGGTCGGAACTACGGCTATAGTCGCCTCGGCTTACGCCCCTTCGCCCGCTTTCACCGGCATGGACCTCGGTATTTCGGGCGTAGCGGTGACTACCTGGACCATTTTCGATACCTGGACCGAGAACGGCGGGCGTTGGGAGACGAGGGGCGACCTGGTCGAGGGACACTGGTCCCACTCCGGCGCCGTGATAGGCGGCAAGATCTACGTAGTGGGCGGCTGGAACGGCGGCGTGGGGGGCTACTACGACTACAACAACGAATACGACCCGGTCACCGATATCTGGCAGAGCAGGACCCCTATGCCTACCGCGCGCCAGGTCACCGCGGTGGGCGTGATCGCCGGCAAGCTTTACGTGGTGGGCGGCCAGAACGACAGCGGGAGCCTGGACGTCAACGAAGAATACGATCCCGAGACCGATTCCTGGAAGACCAGGGCGCCGCTGCCTACGGCCCGCCGCGGTTTAAGCGCCGGCGTTCTGAACGGCAGGCTTTACGCGGTAGGCGGGTACGACGCGTCCGTGCAGAAGACCAACGCTAACGAAGTTTACGATCCCGTGAATGATTCCTGGTCGGCCAGGACGGGCCTGGCCGGGGCGCGGGGCGACCTCGTCGTCGCGGCGGTGAACGGCAAGCTTTACGCTATGGGCGGGTACGTCGCAGGCCCGGTGGCTACGAACGAGGAATATGATCCGGCGTTAAACGACTGGACCCCCAGGGCCGCAATGCCCACGGCGCGCTACAGGTCCGCCGCCGGGGTTATCGGCGGAAAAATATACGTACTGGGCGGCGTAACTTCGGACCGCGTGAACAATAATGAAGAGTACGATCCCTCGGCCAATGTCTGGGCGGAGAGGGCGGCTATGCCCTCGGCGCGGCAGGTGCTTGCCGCCGGCGTGGTGGACGGAAAGCTTTATGCCATAGGCGGCTGGGACTCGCCTACGAAGAACGAGGTCTACGACCCCGGGGTCTCCCGGAAGATAACCGGGCTGAAACCCAATACCCAATATACTTTCAAGGCCAAGGCGCGCAACCAGTACGGGGTGGAGACGGGGGAATCGGCGACCGTTTCCACTTACACGCTCGCGGCGGTAGCCCTGACGCCCGACGGGCACACTTTCGACAAAGTCTACGTTTCCAGCGTCGTCGTGGCCTGGTCTTCCGGCACCGCCGCCGGGGGCTTCAACGGGCCTAACGCCCAGTATGTGCTGCAGGGTTCCACCGCGGCTGACTTTTCCGGCACATTGACCGTCAACCAGGGATGGAACCCGGTCCACATGGACCCTTTACTGCCCAACACCACCTACCATTTCCGGATAATGGCTTATAACGTCGGCGACTTTACTGATAATAAATGGCTGCCGCTCGGTTCCACCGTTACAATGGTCAATTCGCCGGTCGCCATGCCGGCGCTTGCGGTGACCACATACTCCGTCACCGCCGCGTGGGACGCGAACGGGAACCCCGGCGATACCTGGTACACCGCCCAGATCTCGCTGGATTCAGGGTTCTCCCCGGTACTGGTCTCCAGCGTAACGCGCGGGACCAGCGCTTTGTTTTCCGGGCTTCCTTCGGCCAATAATTCTTATTATCTGCGCGTTAACGCGATCAACCGCGCAGGCTCGCCCACGGAATGGGTGCAGCTTGGTTCCACCGCCACGGCGGTGGAAGCGCCGGCCGCCGTTTACTTCGACGAGGTGGGGAGCAATACTATAACAGCCGCGGCCTACTCGGCCGGCCCCGCTTTCACCGGGCTGGAGCGGGGGCAGTCCGGGGCCGTGGTAGCCAGGGACGGCGTCTATTCCGCCTGGCGGAGCGGGGGAAATACTTGGACTGCAAAGGGCGCGATGACTACGGCGCGTTATGATCTGGCTATTGGCGCGATCGGCGGCAAGCTGTACGCCGTAGGCGGGACAACCAGCGGCAGTGACTATTTCAGCACCAACGAGGAATATGATCCGGTAATCAATGCCTGGAGCGCAAAAGCGGACATGCTGACTGCCCGCAACGATATGGCTGCCGGAGTAATAGGAGGCAAGTTGTATGTGGTCGGCGGCGGGAATTCGGTTCTTTTGGCTACGAACGAAGCGTATGACCCTGTGGGCAATACATGGAGCACAAAAGCAAGCATGCCGACCGCCAGAGCTGCGTTGTCAGCCGGAGTAATAGGCGGTAGGCTGTACGCAGTTGGCGGATATGCCAGCGGAGGCGGCAATTATTTAGGGGCCAATGAGGAGTACGATCCGGAAACCGACACCTGGAGCACAAAGGAGGCAATGCCGACGGTCAGATACACATTGGACATCGGTGTTATCAGCGGAAAGCTCTACGCTGTAGGCGGAAGCAATTCGAGCGCTTCGGCCGCTAACGAGGAATATGATCCTGCGAATAATACGTGGACTACCAAAATGGCAATGCCTTCAGCCCGCTCTTGCATATCGGCTGGAGCAATAGGCGGTAAGTTGTTTGTGGTCGGCGGCTCTGATGGGGGGAACCTGAATGCGAATATAGAATATGACCCTCTTGTGAATGCCTGGGTCACACGTGCGGCGATGCCTACGGCCCGGTTAAAGCTGTCGTTAGGGGCTGTAAACGGCAAGTTGTACGCCTTGGGCGGGTATAATGGAAGCGTTTTAGCGATTAATGAGGAATACGACCCCGGAGTGGCTTCAACCTTTACCGCGCTGAGCCCCAACACGCAGTATTTCTTCAAGGCCAAGGCGCGCAACTTGCTGGGTGTTGAGACCGCCGAAAGCGTGACGGTTTCCACCTGGACGCTTGCCGATACCCCCCAGGCCCCGCAATTCTTCGAGGTTTTCTCGTCGTCCTTCGTTATCGCGTGGCCGCCGGACGCCAATCCTGCCGATGTGACGCTGTACCGCGCGCTGGCCTCCACCGATCCTGCCTTCGGCGTGATCGCAGCCTCATCGGACACTTATCTCATGGCGGCGGCCCTGGCCGGCCTTTCCGCCAACACAACCTATTACGTTCGCGTGGCGGCCATCAACGGAGGCGGGATCCTGTCGGAGTACACGGCCCTGCGTTCGACCGTGACCCCGATCGAAACCCCGACTTCGGTTTATTTCGACGAGATAACGAGCAATACCATCATGGCTTCCGCCTACGCGCCGGGGCCGGCCTTCACGGGGATGGAGCGAGCCGGGTCCGGAGTGGCCATAACCACCGGCACCACTTTCGATATCTGGGGCTCCACCGGGAATTATTGGGCGAATAAAGCGGCTATGACCACCGCGCGCCAATGGCTGGCCGCCGGTGCTATCGGCGGGAAGATCTACGCCGTGGGCGGCTTCAACGGAAGCTACTTAAATAAGAACGAAGAGTATGACCCCGTTTCCAACGCCTGGACCGGCAAGGCGGATATGACCACGGCACGCGCTTACCTGGCGGCCGGAGTGATCGGCGGCAAGCTGTACGCGGTGGGCGGGTCTGCCGGCCCCAACCTGGACAAAAACGAGGAGTATGATCCCGTAGCCGGCAATTGGGCTACCAAGAGGGCTATGCCCACGGCGCGTAACGGTTTAGCCGCGGCCGTGGCGGGCGGTAAACTTTACGCGCTGGGCGGCTACGATACTACATACACGGATGAAAACGAAGAGTATGACCCCGAAACCGACACCTGGGCGTCCAAGAGGGCTATGCTTTCGGCGCGCAACGGCTTAGCCGCCGTCGCGGTCGGCGAGAAACTCTACGCCGTGGGCGGGCGCAATGGCGGGAGCTACGCAAACCAGACGGAAGAGTATAACCCTGCTACAGACACGTGGGAGACCAAGACGGTTATGCCGACGGCCAGGGAGAACGTGGCCGCCGGAACTTCGGGCGGGAAATTATACGTGGTCGGCGGAAATAATTTGGGCTACTTGAACAAAAACGAGGAGTACGACCCGGCTGCCCGCACATGGGCGGAAAAACCGTCGATGCCGACGGCCCGGGAGAGCATGGCTATCGCAGTGGTGGGCGGCCGGTTATACGCGGTTGGCGGGTATGATCTGGCTTCCAAAGCTCAAAACGAAGTGTTCGATCCGGGAACTGCGCGCTACTTCTCCGCGCTGACGCCGAATACGCAGTATAACTTCAAGGCCAAGGCACGCAACCAGTCCGGCACGATGACCGGGGAGAGCGTCACAGTTTCCACCTGGACTCTGGCGGCGAAGCCCGCGGCCGCGGCGAACCCGCTCTATGACAGTTACGCTAATTCGATCTGGGCGTCCTGGCTGGCCAACGGGAACCCGGCCGGCACGGTTTATGACGCGCAGCTTTCGACCTCGGCGGACTTCTCGCCGGTGGCGGCTTCTTCGCGGACCGTAAACATATTCGCGGGTATCCCCGAGCTCGTTCCCAATACCACCTATTACGCCCGCGTGGCCGCCGTAAACGGCGGCGGGATATACAGCGATTACCTGGTGATCGGTTCCACGCTGACGCGGATAGAGACCCCGGTGAACGTTTATGTGGACGAAGTGGGAACTACGACCATCGTGGCCAGCGCCTATGCATACTCGCTCACCGGCCTGGAGCGCGGTATTTCCGGCGTAAATATCACTACCGGTTCGCTCTACGGCGTGTGGGGCTCCACCGGCAATTACTGGGCCGGGAAAGCGGCGCTTTCCGGCAGCAGGGCTTCCGCGGCGTCGGCCGCTATCGGCGGGAAGATCTATATCGTAGGCGGCTGGGCCGGCGGCTCGCCGTTCGACTATAACGAGGAGTACGATCCTGTAATTAACAACTGGACCACCAAAGCCGTCCTGCCAACCCCGCGCCGCAACCCGGCCGCGGCCGCTATCGGCGGCAGGTTGTACGTAGTGGGCGGCGCCTCCGGCTCTACGGCCCTTTCCGATAACGAAGCGTACGACCCTGTTTCCGGCACTTGGGAAACCAAAGCCCCCATGCCTACCGCGCGGCATTCCCTGGCGGCCGGCGCCGCGGGGGGGAAGCTTTACGCCATGGGCGGCGCTGTCGGCGCCGGCAACCTGGCGGTCAACGAAGAATACGACCCCGCTTATAACAGGTGGACCGCTAAAACGGACCTGCCCACCGGGCGCAGCGGGCTCGGTATCGCCGCCGTGAGCGGTAAACTCTACGCCGTCGGCGGCTACGGCGCCGCCGGCTATTTAACGGTCAACGAAGAATACGACCCGGAGTCCGGAAACTGGGAGACAAGAACATCGGCCCCTACGTCGAGGGCCTTCCTGGGGGTAGGCGCTGTCGGCGGAAAAGTGTACGCTGTCGGCGGCGTCGACAGCGGAAACATCTCCGTTAACGAGGTTTATGATCCCGCCCAGGGCACCTGGGCCACAATGGCGCCACTGCCCACCGCGCGCCAGTCTTTCGCGCTGTCAGCGGTGAGCGGCAGGCTCTACGCCATGGGCGGCGCGTACATCTCCAGCAACGACGAATATAGCCCTGGCGTGGCGCTGCCGTTCTCCGGCCTGGAGCCCAACAGGCTTTACACTTTCAAGGTCAAAGCGCGCAACCAGGCCGGCACGGCGACTGGCGAGGTTATGGCGGTATCGACCTATACGCTGGCGGCCGTCACGCCGCCGGCGAACGGGCAGGTTTTCAGCAATGTCTTCCTGTCGAGCGTCACCGTGGCCTGGTCTTCCGGCACGGCCGCGGGAGGCTATAACGGCCCCGGAGCCAGTTTCAAGATACAGGCCGCCGCCGCCGCCGATTTCTCGGGCAGCGTGCTGACTTACACGGCCTCCGATCCTTCGGAGTTCGTAAAGTCGATAGAAGGTTTGGGGAGCAATACTACCTATTATTTCCGCATACAGGCCGCTAACAAGGGCGGCATGACGGATCACAGCTGGCTGCCGCTTGGAACCACGGTGACGCACGCCATAGTGCCGGCGGCCGCGGATCCGGCTTTCGGCGGGGTCGGTTATGAGGGGCTTTCAGTATACTGGGATGCCAACGGCAACTCTCCCGGCACGGTGTACAAGGTGCAGTATTCCACGGCCCAGGATTTTTCGCGCATCTACAGCACGGCTTTCCCGGTCAGCGGGACCAACGCCGCCATCGGCGGCCTGGCGCCCAATACTACCTGGTACGCCCGCGTAGCCGCGGTGAGCTACAGCGGCGTCGACACGGATTATTACGTAATAGGCGCGACCGTCACCGCCATGGAAACCCCGTCCAACGTCTATTTTGACGAGGTGGGACCCACCTCGATAGTGGCTTCGGCCTACGCTCCCGGCGCGGCGTTCACCGGGCTGGAGCGCGGCTACTCCGGGGTCAATATTTCTACGGATGACTTCTATGGCCTGTGGGGGTCGACGGGGAATTACTGGTCCGTCAAAGCGGCCCTGCCGATCGGCAGGATGTACCTGGCCGCCGCCGCCGCCGGCGGAAAAATCTACGTGCTGGGCGGTACTACCGACGGTTCCATAGCCCTGAACATTAATAACGAGTACGATCCCGTCAGCGGCGCCTGGGCCACCCGGGCGCCCATGCAATCCTCCCGCATGGGGCTCGCCGCCGCGGCCGTCGGTGGAAAAGTATACGCTATGGGCGGCTATAATTCCGGCTACCTCGCGGACAACGAGGAGTATGACCCCGAGACCAACGCCTGGAACTTCAAGGCGCCGATCTCGCCCGCGCGCTTCTCTCTCGGCGCCGCCTCGGTCGACGGGAAAATATACGCCGTGGGCGGCGCCAACACGGGCGGCGGCCTGACCGTGAACCAGGCGTACACCCCCTCGACCGACGTCTGGGTTTCCAGGGCCGCCATGCCGGCGGCGCGCTACGATATGGCCGTGGCCGCTTCCGGGGGAAAGATCTATGTGATAGGAGGCGCCGAGGTTTCGCTCACTTACGAATATGATCCGGCTCAGAACGGCTGGCACGTTAAAGCGGCCATCCCGTCGCGCACTTATCTGGCCGCTGCCGCTGCCGGCGGCAAGATCTACGCGATCGGCGGCAGCCCCGGCAACCTTAAACTGAACGAAAAGTACGACCCGGAAAGCGATACCTGGAATACTATGGCCGATCTGCCGGCTGGCAGGTCCCAGCTGGCCGCCGCGGCGGCCGGCGGAAGGATCTACACCTTCGGCGGCAGCGGGGGCATGGGAGTTACCGCGGTCTACGAGCCCGGGACGGCTCTCGCCTTCGACGGGCTCGCTCCCAATAAAATTTACGCTTTCAAGGCCAAGGCCCGCAGCCAGACCGGGCTTGAAACCGCGGAAGGCCCGGCCGTCTCCACTTACACGCTGGCCGCGGTGTCCCTGCCGCAATCCGCGCCGGCGTTCTCCGGGATCTGGCTTTCCAGCATGACGGTCAACTGGTCCTCCGGAACTTCGGCCGGCGGGTTTAACGGTCCCGGGGCCAGCTACCGGGTCGAGGTCTCCACGGACGCGGATTTCGTCCCGAATTACGGCGGGATGTCCACCTTCAACCTGGCCGAAACTCTTCAAGGTTTGATGTCGAACACTACGCAATACTTCCGGGTTCAGTCCTATAACAGCGCTAATGTCACCGACCATTCCTGGGTTGCGCTCAGTTCCGCCTCCACGCTGACCAAGCAAGTTACCGGCACAGGCTTTGCCGGCGTCTATACCACCACGGTAACCGTGGGCTGGGCCGCACTGCCTGTTATCCAGCAGTCGGATAGCTGCGAAGGGTATCTCGTCGACGCCTCCACGGCTCCGGATTTCACCGGCTTGGTGCTCTCCTCCGCTACCGCCTCCCCTACGCTGGGCTCCCTTACGGTGCAGAACCTGTTCGCCGACGCCACTTATTACTTCCGGGTCGGCTCCCTTAACTGGAACGGGGCGGCCAACTACGTCTCCGCCGGCAGCACGAAGACGCAGACCGAAACCGAGAGCCCGGCTATCTTCAGCAACGAACCCTTCGATTACGCCTGGTACGGCGCCAACACCCGGGTATACGACGTGGACTTCAACGACGCCGGCGGGTCCAGGCTCAGCAGGTTCCAGGTGAAGGCCACTACGGCGATGGGGCAGGCTGGACTTGTGACGGCGGATTGGGCGGACGTGGTCACCGGCATCGGCGCGGATTCTTACGTGCTGAACTGGGGCGTAGGATCTGCGACCTGGGACCTGCTGCAGGACGGCACTAATTATATAAGCGTGCGCGTCTACGACGGGGCCGGCAATACCGGCTCCCAGGACAATGCCTTCGTGGTATTCAAGGATACCACGCCGCCTGCAATAGCCGAAAACGTGGACGACACCGTATGGCAGAAAGCGCCCGGCGCGGCCAACGGCGTGGAACTGGCCGACGGGCACAGCAAGGTCCGCGCCCTGCAGTACGCTGTGTGGAGCGCCCCGGCCCGGGGCGGGACGCAGCTCATCCCCTGGATAGATATCGGCGTCGACCTGGATACGCCCGCCTACAACTCGAATTTCGTAGTGGGGACCTCCACCTGGACGCTGCTTGCAAGCGGAACCAATTATGTGTCTTTGAGGGCGTGGGACTACGCGCTGCCCCCGAATACCACGACCTGGGCTGACGCTTTCGTGGTCCTGAAAGACACGTCGGCCCCCGCGAAGATATTGGACCTTGCGGGAACCGGGATTACCGATAACTTTATTCGCCTCGGCTTTACCGCGCCGGCCGAATTCCCCAGCGGCCTGGCCGAATATGCCGTCCATTACGCGGATTATACGGCGGCCTGGAGCACCTCCGCGGTGCTGGGCAGCACGCATGTTTATGTTTCCACCTCGGGCGTGTCCGCAGGAGCCGCGCAGGCCATAGAGATCCCGGGGCTGGGCTCCAACACCACGTATTACTTCCACACCTGGTCCCGCGACCGGGCCGGCAACTGGTCGAATGATTCGGGTCCCGCTACCGAGGTCACCTTGGCCGAAAAGCCGGCCGCCGGGATCTTCGCCCTGTATTTCTCCTCGGCGGCAGTCGTGTGGACGCCCGTGGATTCGCGCGGCTATGTGCTGGATGCGTCCACCTCCTCCGACTTTATAGGCGTCCTGTATTCTTCTTTCACCGCTGAACCTTCCGTGGGCGGGCTCGTGGTTTCAGGGCTGCTGCCTAACACGAACTATCATTTCCGGGCCGGTTCTCTGAACTGGGCCGGCGCGGCCAATTACTTCGGGGTGGGCTCCAATTCCACCTACGCGGTCGAGCCCGGTTCGGCGGCCGTATTCTCGGCTGTTTCGAGCGGGACTGTGACTGTCGGCTGGCTGTCCAACGGCAACGGCCCCGGCACGAGCTACCGCGTCGACGTTTCCAGCGATAATTTTGCCGGCATAGTTTTCTCGTCGGTCACCCCGGCGCTTTATTCCGGACCCATTACGCTGACTTTCAACGCGCTTTCGGCCAACACCACCTACTGGTTCGCGGTGAAGGCGATGGGCAATAATGGCGACACGACCTCCGCCCTTGTGCTGGGCTCTACGGTGACGCTGCCTGTGCCGCCCATAATCACCACCTACAAACTTTGGTCTTCGAGCGCCGTCATCGCCTGGGACGCGAACGGCAACGGCGCGGGGACCATTTACGATTGCGACCTCTCCACCGCTTCGGATTTAGCGGTGCCGGAGGTTTCGTCCAGGACCATTGCCCTCACGCTGGACCTTGGGATACTCTCGGCCAACACCACCTATTACATGCGCCTGCGGGCCCTGTCCGCAGTTTCCCAGCCCAGCGACTACGCCCAGGCCTCGGCTCTGAGCCTCGCCGCCGCGCCTTCGTCCATAGGGGCCTATTCGGTCGGCCCGAACAGCGTAGGTCTGTATTGGGGCACAGGGGCGAATCCCGGCGGGCTGGCTTCTTCGGACTGGGCCGCTTCCGGAGCTATGTATGCCGGGCGCTATGGCCACGCGGCCGCCGCGTCCGGCGATATCCTCCTGGTGTCCGGCGGCAGCGACGGCACGGGCTACAAGAGCGATGTCTGGTACGCCCCTTTCACCGCGTCGGGAGTCCCCGGGACCTGGACGAGGACGCGCAGCCTGCCCGGCGCCCGCTACGGGCATGCTTCGGCGGCTTTGAACGGCCGGCTGTACGTCATAGGCGGCTACGATGGCACAGCCGCGCGCGATGAAGTCTGGAGCGCCCCGATAAGTTCTTCCGGTTCGCTCGGCGCCTGGGCCGCCGAAGCTGCGCTGCCGCAGCCTTTGTATGCCCACGCGGCCGTTATCGTTGACGATCGCCTCTACGTGCTGGGCGGCTACGGCTCAATGGTAAGCGATAAAGTGTGGTCCACCAAGTTCAACAGCGACGGAACGCTGACCGGCTGGAGCGACTCGGGTACGCTGCCCGGAGGCCGCTACGCGCTGGCGGCGGCGGTGGTCGTCAGTACCGGCTCCGCGCGGATCTGCGTTTCCGGCGGCAACGACGGAGCTGCCGCGCGGAGCGAGGTCTGGACGGCGGGGATGGACGCCGCCGGCAAGCTTATCGACTGGAAGTCCGCTCCTTCCCTGCCTAACGGCCTGTACGGCCACGGGATGGTCGGCGTGTTCGGCGGGATCTTCGTAGCCGGCGGCAATAACGGCTCTATGGCCCGGGCGGCCACGCTGCGCGCCGCCGTGAACCCGGACGGAACTTTGGGCGCCTGGAAGCCGCAGGGGGATCTGCTCCAGGCGGTGCAGTCCCATGTCATGGGCGCGCGCTATGGAAAGCTGTTCGTTATCGGCGGCTATGACGGGGCCGTTTCCAAGAGCGAGATCTATTCGGCTGTGATAACCGGGACTGAATATAAAGTGACCATCACCGGCTCCGGCCTGCCCGAGACTCCGTGGTTCGCGGCTAATAATATCGAAGTGGGAAGTCTTGTTCCCGATTCTTACTACATCTTCAGGGCGTCCGCCAGGAACTTCGACGGCAAAGAGGCCTTGTCCGCGGCGTCGTTCTCCACCTATACCTACGCGGCCCAGCCGTCGACCGCGGTTTTCGGCGGGGTGTATATATCCTCCGTGCAGGTTAACTGGCTGACCAACGACAACCATACCGCCGTAACCTACCGGATCGAGCTCTCGAGCGACGCCGCGCATACCCTGCCCGCGTTCGCCCTGTCGGTCAAGGGCTCCTCCGTAGTGTTCGAAGGGCTGGACGACGATTACCGCTACTACGCCAGGGTGCGGGCCGCGAACAACGTCGGCATCTATACGGCCTGGACTGACCTGGGTTCGGCGATGACCCGCGCCAACCCGGCCCTGGACTTCACCAACCCGGCCATGACGAACAACCAGGCCGGCGATAATGTCTGGCGCAACTCCAGCGGCGTCTATGATATCGATTTCAACGACGCCGGCGGCTCCTACCTGTCCAGGGTCCAGGTCCGCGCGTCCGCCAGCGCCGGCGGGACCGGGCCGTTCAGCCCCGACTGGACCGACGTCGTAACCGGGATCAACGACAGCTCGTACACGGCCGATTTCAGCCTGGGGGCCTCCACGTTCAGCCTGCTGCAGCCCGGGACCAATTATATTTCAGTGCGCGTTTTCGACGGGAACTTCAACTCCAGCGAAACGGTGGACGCGTTCTACATACTTAAGGACACGGCGGCGCCCGTCATCTACGATCCGCAGAACGGCGAAACCGCCTGGCGCATGGACGACGCGGGCGCGGTTTACGACGTGGACTTCGCCGACGACGTTTCCGGCCTAGCCGGCATAGAATACAGCGCCAGCCCCAACCAGGGCAGCGGCGACGCCGCGGCGCTGGGCTGGACCCCGATAGCCGCGCTCTCTACCGGCCCGGCCTCCTACAACGCGGACTGGGGCGTGGCTTTCGCGGCCCTGGCCAACGACGCTACCAATTACATCTCCGTCCGGGCCTGGGACCTGGCCGGGAACACGGTAACTGTGTCGGGCATTGACGTGTTCAAGATCCTCAAGTTCGTGAGCGGCCCCGAAGTGGCCATCACCGCGCCGGATACGGCTTACCGCTCCGCTATCCCGGCGATAACCGGCACCGCCTCGGACGCGCGGTCGCATGACCTGGCCGGCACGGAACTGAATTTGCTGGACGTCACGTCGGGTAAATACTGGAACGGCGCCGATTTCCTGGCGCCCGCCCCCGTTTGGCTGGCCGTCTCGACCGCGGCCTCCTGGAGCTACGCCCCGGCTATAACCTGGTCGGAGGGCGCGCAGTACCAGGCCGTGGCGCGCTCCAGCGACACGGCGGCCAATTATTCGGTGACCTACGCCACGCGCGTCTTCACTTTCGACTCCGCGGCCCCGGGGCTGGCTTTGCTGGCTCCGGCTGACGGCGCCACCGTTAACTCTTTCGCCGCGGTTTCGGGCACTGCCTTCGACGCTTCCGGGCTCTCCGCCATGGGCATAAAGCTCAAGCGTGTGTCGGACGGCAAGTGGTGGGACTTCACCGCGGGGGCCTGGACGGTCTCCGGCTCCAGCGCCGCCGTAGCGGGCGCCGCGGGCTGGTCTTACGCGCCGGCCGAGCTGCTGAAGGCCTCGCTCGAGACCATGGCCAGCTATTACTATACGCTCTACGCCGCGGACAATTCCTATCCCGCCAACGCGGCGCAGTTCGAAGTTTTTGGCGCCACCTTCTCCTTCCTGGACGATACCGCCCCCGCCGCGATAACCGACCTCAGGGCCTCGACCGGCAGCGCCCCAGGCAATATAAGCCTTGCCTGGAGCGCTCCCGGCGACGACGGCGCGGCGGGGATGACGCTTTCCGGCCGGTACAAGATACAGTATTCCACGCAGCCCGACGTGGTTTTCAGCACCGCCGACGCCCAGGCGGAGGAAGTTTTCACCGCGGTCAGCGCCGGCTCGGCGCGTTCAAAGGAACTGGTCTTCCTTGTGCCGGGCGAAACCTACTACCTGCGCGCCTGGACCCAGGACGACGCCGGCAATTGGTCCGCGCTTTCGAACGGGGCCACCACCCAGGCCGCGCTTTACCCCGACCGGATCAGCGGCCATGTAATGAAGGTGTCCAGCGAGGGGATAACGGGCGTTCTGGTGGAGGCTTTCGATATCGTCGGGACGCTGCGGGCTTCGGCTTTCACCGTGCCGGACGGCAGCGGCACTTACGTGCTCGCTCCCCTGCCTTCGGGCAGCTACCGCGTGCAGGCCACCTGGACGGCCGACGATATCATAAGTTCCGTGGGCTCGGACGGCATAGCGCTGGGCGTTTCCGACGCCGATTTTACGCTGGCGATAAACTGCGAACTGGCCAGCATCGGCGGCGAACTGGCCGTTTACAGGCTGTCCGCCCGCGGCCGCTCGCCGCAGGGCGTGAGGCCGGCCGCGGCCGGCGTAGAGCTTTACCAGCGCAACCGGCTGGTAGCGACGGTGCCGGTGGACGCCGCGGGAAAATTCCTGATCAAGAATCTGCTGCCGGGCAAATATATCCTTAAAGTCCCGGACGCCAACGGCGGGGCCAAAGAACTTTCAGTGACCCTGAAGGCCGGCCAGGCGCTGGTGATAAACCCCCTGGGCGAGCTTCTGAAGAACGCCAGGGTGTACACTTATCCCAACCCCGCCAGGAAGATGGTCAAGTTCCACATTGAAAGCGACCAGCCGTCGCTGACGAAGCGGATAACGGTGCTCGACATTACCGGCCGGGCCATTAAAGTGATCAACGACTCGGATTTCGGTACGGGCGCCGGCACGTGGGAATACACCTGGAACATCCCGTCCAAGGTGGCTTCGGGCGTGTACATCTACGTTGTCAGGGTTAAATTTGAAGCGACGGGCGAGAGTAAGAAGACGATAAAGAAGTTCGCGATAGTCAGATAGCGGCGCTGCGGCTGCGGCGGTTACATTTCCTGCTTCGGAGCAGGCTAAAGCCGCTTGCTTGTATTTTTTTTGCGGGATCTATGAAAGTGGAGAGAATTATGAAAAAAGTCATACATATTGCTGCTTTTCTTATTTTAACGCTGGCGGCGGGTTCTTACGCCGAAGCGCCCAACCTGTTCACCTACCAGGGCAGGCTGAAAGAGGGGGGGCAGGCTGTCAGCGGCAACCGGATGGTCGAGATCTTCCTTTGCAACGACCCGTCAGCCGGTTCCTGCGAACCCACCGGCCCGCAGCCGGTAGCGGTTTCCAACGGCCTTTTCCGCAGCACCTTTACCGCGCCCGCCGCGGTCAACTTCGGTACCGGCGGCGTGTGGCTGGAGATCTGGGTCGCCGGGACCAAGCTTACTCCCCGCGAGCGTCTTACCAGCGGCGCTTATTCTTTGTTCGCCGCCACGGCGGCCTATGCCGAGAACATAGCCGCCGCCGCCGGGTCCGAAGGAGTGTATATTTCCTCCAATCTTTATGTCACGGGCGGCGGAAAATACTACGGCAACGGTTCCCAGTTGAGCAATATCATCGCTTCCTCGATCGCCATCAACGCGGTGCTTAACGAATCCATCGTCAGTCTCTCCGCCTCGAAGCTTACCGGGGCTTTGCCCGCTATCGACGGCTCCCTGCTCACCAGCCTGCCGGTTTCCGGGGGGGCCGTGGCCAAGACCGGCGACATCATGAGCGGGACTCTTACCATGAACGGCGCTTCCGCGCTTACCACGGGGACGCAGAAGGAGCTGGTCATCTCCACGAACATTTACTCCGTGGGCTATAGCTCCGCCGCGAAATTTTACGGCGACGGTTCCTCCCTGACCGGGGTGGCCGCCACTACCATAGCTGACGGCGTGGTCACGACGGCGAAGATGGCCAATATGGCTACCGCGTCCATCCTGGGGCGCAGCAGCGCGGGCACGGGTACGCCTGAAGTCTTGGGGGTTTCCGCAGCAAAGACCATGCTGGCGATAAACAATATCGATAATACCAGTGACGCGAACAAGCCCGTGTCCACGGCCCAGCAGAGCGCGCTCGACCTGAAGGCCGACGTGGACGGCGCTGCCTTCACCGGCGTTCTCTCCGCAGCTAACTTGTCGGGCACCAATACCGGGGACCAGACGGATATCGCCGGCAACGCCGGTACGGCGACGAACGCCACAAATCATATCGCCGACGTTACAGGAGGCGTTCACGGCGCGGCCAGCGCGAATACCGCGAATATGATAGTGAGAAGGGACGGCTCTGGTAATTTCGCGGCCGGCACTATCGTCGCTACGGGCTTAAAGGGGCCGTTGCTTGGAGACGTAGACGGAAATGTCACCGGTTCCGCCGGCACGGCGGGGGCGCTCTCGGCGGACCCGGTCGATTGCGCGCTGCCGAGCGTGGCTCTTGGCATCAACGCGTCGGGCACGGCGCAATGCAGTCAGCCGTCCGATATTTCCGGCAACGCCGCTACCGTAACGAACGGCGTCTATACCGCCGGGAACCAGACCATAAGCGGGATAAAGACATTTTCAGGCTCCGTTTCGGTTCCCGACAACGCCTTCTCGGTGGGCGGTTCCAGACTTATTGCTACGGGAGGCATGGTCGGAATAAACGGCGTACCGCAGGCGGGAAGGCATTACAGCGAAAACGGCTCCGCGGCCCTGGTCGTAGGCGGGTTGGTAGCGCAGCGCTCAGGGGGAACCAGCTGGCCAGTGGCGATGGCGGTCATTGAAGGCACAATGACAATGACCACCAATCAGGCCTTCATGTTCGGGACGATAATCAGGCCTACCGTTGACCTGACTTCCGGCTACGCCAACGGAGTGACCGGGCTTTATGTGGCCGCCCCGGCCCAGGTAGGGGGGAATTATGCCATCGGAGTGAACACTCTCCAGGTCGACCAGCCGGCGATAGGCAAGGATTGCAGGAACGGATTGGCTATAGGCGCCGGAACAGGCTGTACCTCGAATTCACAGACATCATACGGCATAAACCAGGGAGGCGCTTCATACAACTACCTGGGCAGCAATACCGGCATTGGGGCGGCGCTGCCGGACCAGAAACTGACGGTGAACGGGAATATCAGCCAGACCGGGGTGCTTATATCGAGCGGCGCCGGCAGCAATTATTTCGCCGGCAAGGTCGGCATCGGGACGGCTATACCCGGCTTCCAGTTGGATGTGACCGGTGACGTGAACGCCACCGGCAGCCTTTACGTGGGGGCTAATGCCACCATTTCTTCGCTTCTGAAAGCCAGTTCCCTGCCTTTTGATTTCCAGGACAACAATAATTTCTCCCGCATTCGTTTCCAGTCCGCCAACACCGCGCTATTCGACCAGTCCGACGCCCAGACGCTTACGCTGGCCGGCGGTTCGGCCGGGATAGGCACGGCGCTGCCGAACCAGAAACTGACCGTGGCAGGCAATATCAGCCAGACCGGGGTGCTGATCTCCAGCGGGACAGGGAGCAGTTATTTCGCCGGGTCCGTGGGCATAGGGACTTCTGCGCCGGTTGGTCCGCTGCAGGTGACGTTCGGGCCGACATCTACGGCGCTTACGGTGGCGTCCGACGGGGTAGTGGTGCTCGGCGCCGCTTCCGGCAGTTCCGCCGCTAACAATGTGAGGCTGCACAGCCGCGGCGGCAATTTCCTGCTGGAGGATGGCAGCCTGCTCCTGCGCGACTCCTCGGTCGGGAATAAATGGGAATTGAAATCGATATCAGGCGCCCTGCAGATCTACCAGATCTACAATTCCGCCGGCGGGCTGGTGAACCAGGTGCGGCTGAACCTTTTGGACTCCGGCAGCCTTGGAGTAGGAGCGGGAACTCCGGACCAGAAACTGACCGTGGCCGGGAATATCAGCCAGACCGGGGTGCTGATCTCCAGCGGCGCAGGCGATAATTACTTCGCGGGCAATGTGGGAATAGGCGATAGCGCTCCGAACCAGAAGCTGGTGGTTGCCGGCGGGATCAAGCTGGGGGATGCAGGAACCAATACCGCCGGAACGATGCGCTACAACGGCGGCCATTTCCAGGGCGGCAACGGGACCGCCTGGGCTAATTTCGACGTTTCCGCCGGCGGGTGGGCCACCGGGGCGGGGACGATCTATCCCGGAACCTTGTCGGACTCGGTCGGGATAGGAATTATCCCATCCGGCCATCAGCTGCAGGTTTACAGCAGCAACAGCACGCTTGCCCAGCACGGGATCTTCTCCAGGATCTATCCGGGGGCTTTCGCCGGGTCAAGCTATGGCCCGGACGGGTCCAAATCCGCGATAGTGGGGATCGGCGACTCTAACGGCGCGGTCACCCGGGAGTTCGGAGTGGCCGGCTATTTAACGGGCGCCAGCCAGACCGATTCCGCCGGAGTTTTCGGCGGCTCGGAAATTGGGACGGCGGGCACAAGTCCCCTCAACTGGGGCGCTTTGGGCTACAGGGACGCCGGAGGCTCAGACTGGGCCGGGTATTTTAACGGGAAGGTGAAAGTTAATGTTTTTTTAGCCGACAATATCACCACGGCTTTCGGTTTGCGCCTGGGCGGCAATGCTAATTTTAAAACCGTGACGGACTGGTATGGCATGTATATCGAATCCCCCGCGGATACGACCAATGTCGCGAACAAGTACGCGTTCGTTACGGCCCCCAATTCGGGGAACGTCGGCATCGGAACGGTGAGCCCGGCGGCGGCGCTTAATGTGGCCGGTACCGTGCTGGTAAATCCCAACTACCCGCTGCTGCTCTCTAATAATAACCCCTTCGGGGCGGGCTTAAGGAACGACCCCGCCGGGAATGAAAGCTTCATAATCGCCGCGCGGAATACCGCGACGAAGATATTTATAGCCACGGGGTACGATGTGTCCGCTAGCCCGGGGATGACCCTGGCCCTTCCGGCAAGCCCCGAGATAACCGTAGATAACGGCAAAGTAGGCGTCGGGACTACGTCTCCCGGCTACAAGCTGGACGTGCAGGGCGGGAGCCTGAACGCCTCCGCCTCGCTTTGCATAGCGGGGAACTGCAGGTCCTCCTGGCCGCAGCGGAGCGTAGTGGTTTATAAACCGGCCGATACCAGCATCTCCAATGACAATATCCCGAATCCCGATCCGGACCTGAAATTTTATGTGGGTCCCGGCGAAAAATGGGTCTTTGAGTTCACGCTTTATGTGTACTCCAATGATACCACTTACGCCTCGGATTTCAGGGCCGGGCTGCAGGGCCCCGCGGCGAATCAGCTCAGGGGTGAATATAATTTCTACAACTATGACGGCACAGCGCAGCAGGCCGGAGGGGTTTTTGACGCCTATGTAGACAGGCAGGTGGATTGGAGCGCGGCGACCCCGGCTACCGGGACCAGGGCGGTTATAAAGGGCACGATACTGAATGGAGGGGTGGGCGGGGATCTGACGGTGACATGGTCCGCGAATACGATGAGCGCTTACACCACCACCGTTCTTAAAGGCAGTTATTTGGTAGCGCACGAGGCTAATTAAAGGCGTGCGTAGGGAAAAGGCAAGGCGGGAGTGCGTGCTGGTGTATGAATAGCAAAGCTGGAAACATATTTAAACGCTTGCGGCGGATGATCCCATCCGCGCCGCTGCTTTTTGCTGTTTGCAGTTTACCGTTCGCGTCGGTACAGGCCGGCGTTCCCAAATCCGACGCGGGCGGGACCTACGTTATTTCCGACGACCTGGCGGCGGGAGCCGCGGGGTCGGTCGATCTGTCCGATGCGGGCGGGAATATAGTTCTTTCCGGCTCGCTGGGGCAGGCCGCCGTTTCCGCGGCCGGGGCTCCGGGCATGGAGGTCGAAAGCGGCTATTTCTCGAAATACGTCTCGACCCCTGCCACCCTGGGCTACGGCTCGGTTTACCGGTCTTCCGCGACGGTGACCGGCTCGGCGGCGACCTACCCGAACCCGTCAGCGACGCTTTACGAGATCGAAACCTCCTCCGCCTCTAATTTCAGCGGCTCTATAATTTACGGTTCCTCCACGGCCTGGCCGGCTCCGTTGACGGGGCTCGTCGGCAATACCACGTATTACACGCGCCTGCGCGCCGTCTATATGGGCGAGGACCCTTCGCCCTACGCGCCCATGGCCTCGTTCCTGACTTTGCCGGCCCCGCCTTCCCCCGAAGGTTTCCTGAACGTTTATTATTCCAGCCTTACCGTGTCCTGGAGCGGGAGCACCAATTCGCCGGAGACCCGCTACCGGGCCGAGCGCGATACCGACCCCACTTTCATCGCCGGGGCGTACGCTACAACCTATAACCCCTCAAGCTTTACCTTCACCGGCCTGTCCCCGAACACCACTTATTTCGTGAGGCTTAAAGCCATCGGTTCGCTGGGCGACGAGACCGCGTACGTCCTGTTCGGTTCCACCATAACCACTTCGGTCACGCCCTCCGCCACGCTCCCCTGCGCCGTCAGCTCAACCGGCATAACCGGCTATTGGTCCGCCAACGGCAACCCCGCGGGCACCGGCTACCTGGCGCAGGCTTCGACCGACAACTTCACCACAGTCTACGCTTCCTCGCGGACAGTTAACGAATACGCCCTCTTCACGGGGATGACGCCGAACACCACCCATTACCTTCGCGTAGCTTCGCTGAATATCTCGGGCGCCGTCAGCCAGTTCGCCCCGCTGCCCGAAGCGCTCACCAGCGCCGCGCCGCCGCTGAAGCAGGCGGACACTTTCCCGTCGCTGGACGGGTTCTCGGTCACGGTCCAGTGGCTGGCCAATTCTAACCCGACGCAGACCGAATACCTGGCCGAGGTCTCTACTTCGGCCAACTTCTCCGCCGCCGCGGTCGCGGGCACGGGCTGGGCCCTGGGCGTTTCCGCTGCGGCCACGGGGCTGAACCCGGTGACCCAGTATTATTTCCGCGCCAAGGCGCGCAACGCGGCCGGCCTGGAAACGGCTTATGAGAACCTGGGTTCGACCCGCACCCTGACGGGAGTGGATATTTACTCGCCGGTAATAACGAACAACCAGGCCGGCGACGCCAGCTGGCGCAGTTCGAATACCGCCGTTTATAATGTCGACCTGGCGGACCTCGGGGGTTCGTACCTGGCCAAGATCCAGGTCAGGGCCTCGAGCGGCCCGGCCGGCACCGGCACGCAGGTCTTCGATTGGAGCGACGCCGTTACGAACATAGGTCTGAACTCTTATACGGCCAACTGGGGGCTTACCTCCGGACAATGGGCGCTGCTGGAGTCCGGGACGAATTATATTTCCGTGCGCGCTTATGACGGCGCCGGCAATCACAACGACCTCGACGGCGCTTTCTACGTCCTGAAGGATACCGCTCCCCCGACGGTTACCGATCTGCAGGACGGGGAAACAGCCTGGCGCAAATCCGACCCCGGCGCTGTTTATATGGTGAACTTCGGAGACGCGCAGGGCGGCGCGGGCCTGGCGGCCGTCGAATACAGCGCCAGCAATACCGGCGGATCAGCCAATGGCAATGTGCTGCCCTGGACCGCCCTGGGAGGGCTGAATCCGGGCGCTACCTATTATAACGGGCCGTGGGCGGCGGCCTTCGGCTCGCTGGCCAGCGGCGCTACCAACTATATCTCGGTCAGGGCGCTGGACCTGGCCGGCAATGTGTTCTCCGTGACCGACGCCTTCCTTGTGCTGAAGAACGTGAGCGGGCCCACCGTGAAAATAACGGCCCCTTATGCCGGTTTCCATTCGGCGCTGGCCGCGGTGGCCGGTACGGCTGCGCCCATCCTGGAATACGCCATAAGCGGGACCGAGCTCAGCATCCAGAACAAGTCCTCGAACCAGTACTGGGACGGCACGGACTTCATTTCCGCGGGGCAGGTCTGGCTGAAAGCCGCCGGCCTGACGACCTGGTCTTATGATACGTCGGGGATAGCCTGGGCTTCCGGAACCCAGTACCAGGTGGTGGCGCGCTCCAGCGATACGGCGCTGAATTATTCCCTGCCTTACGCCACGGCCACCTTCACCTTCGATACAAGCGCGCCGGCCGCGTTCATCCTGGCGCCCGCCTCCGGCTCTATTCTTGAGACGCCGGCGGCGGTATCCGGCACGGCCCAGGATTCCGGGCCGAATTCAGGCGTGCCGTATATCGATCTCACCCTGCAGCGGAAGGCGGACCTGAAGTGGTGGAATTTCTTCACCCGGGCCTGGGGGACGGTCCCCGTTTCCACGATGACCACGGGCGGGGCGGCCTGGAGCTTCTCACCCGACGGCGCGCTGCGCGGCAACCTGCTCAGCGGCGGGACCTATTACGTTTACGCCTCGGCCAGGGACGGCGCCGTGCCGCCGAACAGGTCGCCGGCGGGACTTTACGCCTCGACGTTCACCGTGACGGACACTGTGCCTCCCGGCCCTATAACCGCGGCTTCGGGCGCGGAAGGCGCGCTGCCCGGCCGGCTGCTGGTGTCGTGGACGGCTTCGGGCGACGACGGCGCCTCGGCCACGCTTTCCGACGGCTGCTGGTTCGCGATAAATTACTCCACCTGGGCCGGCGCGGAATTCAGCACCACGGCGGCGCTGAACCAGGTGGCTATTTCGACCGCGGGCGTGACGCCGGGGTCCGCGCAGTCCCACCTGATCTCGGGGCTGCTGCCGGGCGTTACCTATTACCTGACCATCTGGACGGAAGACGAGGCCGGGCTGTGGTCCGGGCCTTCGCCGCTGGTGACCGCCAGGGCCGGCCTGAGCCTGGCGAACTCCATCGCCGGCAACGTGCGCACTCCGTCCGGGCAGGGCGTCACGGGCGTCCTGATGGAAGCTATCAGCCAGGACCTGGCGATAGTGAAGACCGCCTACACCATCGACGACGGCAGCGGCTCCTTCCTGCTGGAGGGGCTGGACCAGGGGATCTACCGGGTGCAGGCCACCTGGATAGACAACGGCTTCGCCAGTTCCGTGGCGTCGGACCAGATCCCGACAGGCTACGCCGAGGTCTCTTTCGAACTTTCAGGCGAGTATCAGCTGGCGAGCATAGGCGGGGAATTAGCGGCTTACCGGCTGAGCGCAGCGCCTGCCGGCGGCCGCTACGCCGCAAGCGGCGCGCCTGCCGCGTATGTGGAACTTTATCAGAACGGCAGGCTGGTGGCGGTGGCGCCGGTGGGCGCGGGCGGGCGCTTCCAGATAAACAACCTGCTGCCGGGCAGCTACGCCCTTAAGGTGCCCGACGGCGCGGGCGGAAGCAAACAGCTGCAGGTGACGCTGGCTCCGGGCCAGGACCTGCGTTTGAGCCCGCTGGGCGAGCTTTTAAGAACCGACAAGGTTTACGCCTATCCCAACCCCGCCAGGCGCGTCATTACTTTCCATATCGAGAGCGAGCAGAGCCCCCTGATAAAGCAGGTGGTCGTTCTCGACGCTACCGGCCGCGTGATCAAAGAATTCGCCGACGCTGATTTTGCGCAGACCGTCGCCGGGCCTCCTTCCGCGTGGGAAGCTGTCTGGAATATCCCGTCGGGGGTGGCTTCCGGGGTATATATCTATACGACGAGAGTGAAGTTCGAGGCCACCGGCGAACATAAAAAGACGATAAAGAAATTCGCGATCGTAAGGTAGTCCTGTTTCAGGAAGAAGTTGAAAGGACAAAGAGGAAGAGCTATGAAATCGTTAAAAAAACTTTTGGCGGCCGCTATAGCCGTTTATATCTTCAGCCCGTCGGCCTGGGCGACGCTGACGGCGGGAGGGGTGGCCGCGCTGGACGGCTCGGGCAGCCAGCGCACCACCTTCACCAACGTGGAGACGATAGCGCTGCGCCAGACGGTCAACAATTCCGCCGCCAGCGACCTCAGGATCCAGTTCAAGTTCACCATCTATAACCCGTCGGGCGGCGCGGTGTTCCATCACGAGGGCAATTCCGCGGGCGGCCTGCCGGGCAACTCCAACAGCCAGATAGCCGGGCTGGCCATCTCGCGGTTCTATACCGTGCCCGGGATCTATAAATTCCGCGCCGAGGCCGCGCTCGGCACCGAGACGGTGGTGCAGGAGGCGTCTTTCCAGATCTCCTCGCCCAATATCAACCTCATCTACCCGCCCTACGGAGCGCGCGGCATCACCGACAGCCCCCTGACCTTCAGGTGGGTGGCCAGCGGAGCGAGCGCCTACAAAATAACCGTGGCCGACAACGCGGGCCTCTACAACCCCGTGCACGAGGGGAGCACCGCGGGCGGCATGTACACCTACCCCGAAAATCCGACCCAGCCGCGGGAACAGCTGGTCCCGGATAAAGTGTATTACTGGAAAGTGGAGGGCCTGGACCCCGTGGGCCTGAAGATAGCCGAAAGCACGGCCTACAGCTTTTCGCTCAAGGCGCAGGCTTCCTCCCAGTCGCGCAACGTCACGGTCAAGCTGCTCGAGCTGGCCGAACCCGAGGCGGATTTTACCAAGCCGCTGCATTTCAGGGCCGTGGTGCAGAACAACGGCGGAACCAACGAGTCCAGCATCTCGATAAAGCTGACCCTGGGCGGCCTGCCGGCGCAGGACTCTCCGAAAAACATCGGGATGCTTAACGCCGGCGAAAGCCGCGAGATCCCTTTCACGGTCTTTATGCCCGCCGGGCAGGAAGAAGGGCTGGCGGTGGCCTGCGTGGATATTTTCGACGATAACATCCCGGACAACTGCAAGACCAGGATGATCGCCAAGGCCGCGGGGCAGCCCGTAGAGGGCGGGAGCGGTGAAACCCGCAAGCTGAGCTACCAGGAGATCTGGGACGAGGTGGTCAAGCGCCTGGGCCCGGAAGCGAGCCGGGCGCTCGACGGCTACACTTTCGACAGCATAGACTGCGCCGACTGTTCTGCGGGCGAACTCAACGAAATGATGCTGGCGCTGATGAACGGAAGCGCCACCCTGACCGGGGCGACCGTCTCCGGGGATTCGCCGCAGGCGCAGGCCGTGGCGGTGCCGGGGCAGTCCAAGCCCGCGACGGTGGAACCCGAGCCCGAGGAGTCGCCCGAGATGGACCTGGAGCTGGCCGCCAAGCCTAAAGACGAGGAATGGAGCGGCTACACCAATTCCGTAAAGTCCAGGGAACCGCTCTTCTATACCGTGAAAAGCGTCAAGGTGTGGGCGAAGGTCTGGGAGATGCTTTCCAGCGAAGAGGCGCCTAAGGTGGATTTCGGCGAGAAGACCGTAGTCGGCATTATAGCCGGCAGCGGGAACAAGGCCGACAGCGTGCGGATCCTGGCGCGCCGCACGGAAGGCGAGTCCACGGTGTTCGACTACTATATGACCCAGTCCGCCGGAGTGAACCCCGCCATGCCGTACATCTTCAAGACCTTCGACAAGGTGGACGGCAAGATAGAGTTCAAGCGGATAGACGTGGGCGGGAAATAAAGAGGCCGTAAAGGGCGAAGAGCGGAGCAAAAGAGGGAGAGTTTATGAAATCGCGCGGAAAAATAATGTTGGCGCTGTGTGTTGCTTTAGCGGCCGCCCCGCCCTGCGGGCGGGCGGCGGAAAGCTCGGCGGCGCAGTTCCTGAAACTCGGCTTCGGGGCGCGGGCGCTCGGCATGGGCGAGGCTTTCACCGCCGTCGCGGACGACGCCTCGGCGCTGCATTATAATCCGGCGGGCCTGGCCCCGGGGGCGGGCCCGGAGGGGAAAAGCGCGCTGTTCTCCCACGCCTGGCATATCCAGGACATGGGCGTCTCGCAGGCCGCGCTGCTCTCGCGGCCGTGGGGTTTCAGTTTCACCTATTTTTCGGCGGGCCAGATGGAAGGCATGGACGACAACGCGGCCGCCACCGGCGATTTTACGGCCAGGGACCTGGCTTTCACGGCGGGCCGCGGTTTCAGGCTGGGCGCTTTCAGGGCCGGCATCGCGCTGAAATACGTCAGCCAGAAAATAAAGGACAGCTCGGCGTACGCCGGGGCGGCGGATCTCGGGGTGCTTTACCAGGCCGAGGGCTCCCGGCTGAAATTCGGCGCGGCGCTGGCGAACCTCGGCACCAAAGTGAAATTCAGGGACGACGCTTTCCCGCTGCCGCTTACGCTGCGGGCCGGGGCTTCCCTGGCGCTTAAAGGCGCGCCCGTGCTGCTGGCGGCGCAGGCCGACTTCCCCAACGACTCGGGCGCCGCGCTGCGGCTGGGCGGCGAATACGCGGCCACCGACAGCCTGCGGCTGCGTCTGGGGTACAGGACGACCCCCTCTTCGGACAGGGACGCGGTGCTCGGCAAGGAAATGGGCGGCTCGGACGCCGGGGTCTCCGGCATGTTCGGTTTCTTCGCCGGGGTGGGGATAACTATGAGCGGGTTTTCGCTGGATTACGCGCTGTCGCCCTACGGCGAACTCGGCAACGCGCACAGGGTTTCTCTCGGGATGAAATTTTAACCGCGGCGTCAATTTATCGGAAAGTTCTTTTTCAGTATAATTTACGAGGATACAATGAAAGTTGACAACATCTTCACGCGTCGCACTCTGCTCTTTGCCATTGTGTTTCCGCTTTTTACCCTTTACGCGCCCCTCGCTCACGCCGACGGGTCGGCCAGCCTGCAGTTCACGGTGGCCGCGCCCGACCCCGTGATGGCGGGCGACGAGATCATGTTCCAGACCTTGGTGGTGAACACCGGCTCCTCCCCGTGGCTGCGCGGCGGCTATTACTGGGTGGCCGAAATCTACGCCATGGAAGGCGAGGACAAGAAATTCGTGACCCAGACCGACCCGCTCAGCCCGCAGGAAACGGTGGCCCCGGGCGCCGCGCAGGGCGTGCAGATCCCTTTCCTGGTGCCGGAGATGTACAGCGGCAAGCGCCTGCTTTACCGCGCTTTCCTGGTGGTCGACGGCAAGCGCCTGCTGGAGACCGACTATAAAGGCTTCCAGGTAATAGAGCGCGAGTTCAAAGCGCCGCCCCCGCAGGATATGCGGCTGGGCGGCGATATTTCCTTCACCTACAAGAATTCAAGCCCGGACGGCTGGGATAACCACCAGGGCATCACCTCCGCGAATATCGTGGGCAAGATAAAGCAGTCCTCTTTCCTTTTCAACACCTACCTGGTGCACACTTACCACAGGCCTATAACTCCCAACCTCATCTTTTTGAATTATTACGCGCCCTGGGGAACTTTGAGCCTGGGCGACGTGGCGCCGTCGCTTACGCCCCTTTCGATGGAGAGCCAGGGCATGCGCGGCGTGGCTTTCGAGCGGACGAAAGACAAGCTTTACTGGACGGCGCTGGTGGGGCGCACTATCTCGCCGGAGGAGCCGACGCTGACGACGGCGGGCCGCTTTTCGCGCTATGCGGGCGGCTTCAAGATCTCCTACCAGGCCGGGCGGGACCTGCGGATCTCGGTGGACTCGGTCCTCAGCCGGGACGACGAATTTTCAGTGACGCAGGATACGCGGTCCGCGGTGATCCTGCCGCAGCAGAACCTGGTGGCCGGCGCGATGGCGGAATGGAAGATAAACCAGAAACTGTCTTACGCCGGGGATTTCCAGACCAGCAAGACCAAGGCGGATATTGACGCGCCCGGTTCCCAGAGCGGCGCGGCCTGGAAACAGGAGCTTAAATGGCGCGGCAAGCTGCTCTCGGCCAGGGCGGCTTATTCGCGGGTGGGCACGAAGTTCGCCGCTTTCGCCAGCCCTTCCGTGATCCCCGACCGCGCGACGATCGACGCCGAGGCGGGGGTACCGCTGGGGGACAGGAGCAACCTGGCGCTGGCCTATAACACGTATACGGACAACCTGGAGAGCGACCCGGCCAAGACCACTACCCAGCAGACGCAGACCAGCTTTTCCAACACGACCCGCGTTTTCACCGGGACGATGCTTACGGGCTCCTATATGACGAACACGGCGCTGGGCAAGCCGGCTACGGTGCAGGACAACAAGACCACCACGCTGAGCTTCTCGGTGCTGCAGCCGGTGGGTGTGCACAACCTGAACGGTTCTTTCCAGACCAGCAAGTTCGTGGACAATACGAAGTTCTCGAGCGACCTGGATTCGGCGCTTATCTCTTTGAGCGGCTCGTTCAAGGTGTCGCCCCGTATGTCGGCCTCTGTCGGCCTGGTGAATTCCACCACGAAATATAAAGCGGATTCCTCCACGGCGCAGAACAATACGGTGAACGCGAACGTAGCTTACGCCATGCCGGCCCGCTCGCTGGCTTTCCAGTGCTGGACGGCCATTTCCTCCGGCGAGAACAACTCGCCCACCACCCCGTCTAAGACGGGCTCGATGTCGCTTAACTTCGAGACGATCTGGCTGAAGAGCAAAAGCTCGAAGATCACCTTCGGCGCCGGCATGCTTTCCAAAACGGACAAGTACAACCCCGCCCTCGAAGGCACCGACCTCTCCATCCTCACGCGGTACAACTATTCATTCTAACCAAGACCGCGAGATGCCCATGGTTCGGGGTCCTGCCGCCCGAACCGGCTTTCCGGTCCAGCCGCTCCACCCATCCCCTGCTAGGAAGGCGAGATGTAAACCTGCCGTTCACCTTCCGCGGCTGGCCCAAAAAGCCGGTCCGTGCGTCACCCCTCCACGACGGGTTGCAAATCCATTTATTGTTGCTGGCGGAGGCCGTATATGAACTCGCAACCCTGTGCGGAGGGGCGGCAAGGGTATGGGTCCGGCGGGGTCTCCCGGAGGACGAGGCTTGCATAGCGCCGAGTCCGAGGGAGAAGGGCCGAGCACGGTGTGCGAGAGCCCGTCCCCGACGGACCCATACCCTTGCCGCCCCGACTGGGCATCTCGCGGTCTTTTATAATTATTCGAACTCGGTGAGGTGTTTGCGGTATTTCAGGGGGACGTTCTGGCGCTGGAGTTTGGGGTTGGTCCGTTCCTTGATGGCGGCGGTTTTGAAGAAGTGTTTCCAGAGGGTCTGGACTTCGGCTTCTTTGCCGTCGAACTCGAGGGCGCGCTCGGCGGTGAGGGGGGCGTAGATAAGTCTTTTGTCGAAGTAGAACGCGGCTTTGCCGCGCTTGGCGTCGTGGATGACCCAGTTGAATTCGCCCAGGCGGGCGCGGAAATGGGGAGTTAAGAGCGGCAGGATGTTGTGGTCGGGCTCTATCTTCGAATAAAGGGTTTTGTCCGCCAGCTCCTTGAAGCGGACGAAGCCTTTGAACATATGGGTTTCGCCGCCCACGCTGGCCGCGAGGGTGTGCACCTTTTTAACCCTGTCGTCAGCCAGCATGCTGTCGGCTATCGGGCCTTTCGCGGCCAAAAGGTTCACATACTCCAGGATGGCCGTCTCCGAGCCGCGGACTTCCGAGAGGAAGGCGAAGCGGACATGCTGCCAGGACTCGGCCGAGCCCCGGCTTTCCACCAGGTCCCGCGCCCGCGCGGCTTTTACGGGATCGCTGCCAGCGCTGATGAATTCTGAAAAAAGCCCGGCCTCGGTCTCCGTTTCCCTGGCGAGGGAGGAGTCCGGCAGGTTCTTTTCCAGCGCGAGGTCCAGCGCCGTCAAAAAGCTAGCAAAAGTTCCGTCGTAGGTGTAGGTCGCGCTCATAGCTGCCCTGTAACTGTCCCGGTCAGGCCCTCCTTCACCAGCGCCTTCTCGCCGAACAGGTCAAGCTGGCCGTTGGGATTCTTGTGTTCCAGCAATTTTATCTTGATGGCTTCGCCCGAATCTTTTTTCAGGCCGCGGTATTTGCCGCCCGCCGTCACGAAATAGGTGGCGCGCTTCATCACTACGCCCAATTTTTTCAGATCGTCCAGGCTGAGCGGGGCCGCCCGCCGCGCGCGCAGGATGCGTTTGGCCGAGGTCACGCCTATGCCGGGCACGCGCAGGATCTCTTCATAGGAGGCTTTGTTCACCTCCAGCGGGAACTTGTCCAGGTTGTTCAGCGCCCAGACGGTCTTGGGGTCGAAAGACAGGTCCAGCGTCGGGTGTTTCTCGTCCAGCAGTTCGTCGGCGGTGAAGCCGTAGAAGCGCAGCAGCCAGTCGGCCTGGTAAAGGCGGTGCTCCCGCAGCAGCGGCGGTTCTATCAGCGCGGGCAGGCGGTTGTCCTTCGAGACCGGTACGAAAGCGGAGTAGTAGACGCGTTTCAGGCGCATCTTGTCGTACAAAGCCTCGCTCAATTTTATTATCTCGCGGTCAGTTTCCGGAGTGGCGCCTATAATAAGCTGGGTGCTTTGCCCCGCCGGGGCGAAAGCGGGGGAACTTTTGATGGAGCGGCGCTCGTCCTTCGAAGCGGAGATCCTCTGCGCCAGGCGGCTCATCGGCCCCAGCACCGTGGCTTTCGTCTTGCCGGGGGCGAGGAGGCGAAGGCTTTTGTCAGTGGGCAGCTCGATGTTCACGCTTACCCTGTCGGCCCAGAGGCCGGCCTGGTCTATCAGGTCCTGGTTCGCGCCGGGGATAACCTTCATATGCACGTAGCCGTTGAAACGGAATATCTCCCTCAGTTTCCTCACCGCTTCTATCATCAGCTCCATCGTCCGGTCAGGGGACACGACGATGCCGGAGCTGAGGAACAGCCCTTCTATATAATTCCTCTTATAGAACTCGAAGGTGAGCCCCGCGATCTCGTCGGGTGTGAGGATGGCCTTGGGAGAGTCGTTGGAGCGGCGGTTGATGCAGTAAGCGCAGTCGTAGACGCACTCGTTGGTCATCAGGATCTTCAAAAGCGAAATGCAGCGGCCGTCCGCCGCCCAGCTGTGGCAGACCCCGCTCATATGGGCCGAGCCGGTGCCGCCGGCGCCGCCGCGGTCCGAGCCGCTGGAAGCGCAGGAGGCGTCATACTTGGCCGAGTCGGCCAGTATCTCAAGTTTTTTCTCCAGGTCCATATAAAAAGTCTAGCAGACCAACCCGACAAGGGCCTGTCGGGTTGAAAAACAGTTTTCGCTTAGGTTTCAAGAAAGCCGGAGGGCTATTTCTACATTATAGCTGAGCGTCCCGGAAAGCGCAACTCTGGAAAAAGTCTGCGCCGGACAAGGCAGAACAAGGTC
>Ga0208789_1000376_pt1 | contig 46085 bp, 59 predicted proteins | sample Methanotroph_Enr_FD_187368 | JGI IMG/M metagenome (GOLD analysis project Ga0208789, IMG submission 187368) | Enriched soil microbial communities from Old Woman Creek wetland in Ohio, USA - Methanotroph_Enrichment_5 (SPAdes) (version 2) | ecosystem: Environmental > Terrestrial > Soil > Wetlands...
GCCTGTCCGACGGTGTAACTCCGTCGAGATACCCGAGGGCGAGTACGTCCAAGCTCTCATCACCATGCCCTATAACGCGAGCACGAAGCTCAAGTCCATCACCGCAGAACTGCTCCAGAGCACAACGGGCGGCTCGGTCAACGCGGGAGCGTATGGTGCGGAGGTCGTGACAGGCTCCGCCAACAGCGGCTCCTACGGCTGCGTCACGCAGGACGACTCAGCGGATTGCGGCTGTGTTGGTGCGGCATCCGAGAGCGGCGACTTCGTCCTCTGCGGCGCTGTGGGAGAGGCCACCGTCTCCTCCTCGGTCGACGCGGGGTGCGTGGGCGCCGAGAGCGGTTCTGGTTCGGTCGACTGCGGAGCCATCGGGACGACCGTGGCAGCCGTGGCGAGTGCGAACGTGGGGTGTGTCGGCATCGCGACGGTCGGCGGGAGCGTGTACTGCGGCGCTCGCGGCTATTCCGCCTCGGGGAGCACGGTCGGCGGTTCCGTCAACTGTGGAGCCGTGGGACTCGCGAGCGTGACGACACAATCGGGTTCCGCGAACTGCGGGTGCGAAGGCGCCACGCCAACCACTCAATCCGGTTCCGCGAACTGCGGGTGCGTGGGCGTGGTGAGCCAGTGGTGGGACGTCGGCAACGACCCCCCCGAGTGGCAGCGTGTGGAGAACCAGCCCGAGGGCTTCATCAAGATGGGCGTCTACAACACCGGTCAGGACCTCGCCGCGCTTGTGGAGTATGAGGCGCTCGTAGGACGGAAGATGGACATCTACAACGTCTTCCACGCATGGAGCGAGGACTTCGACCTCGGCCTGTTCACGGCCCTCGGACCCAGGGGCACCATCCCGATGCTGACGTGGGGCTCTGACGGCGTGACATTGTCAGCCATCGCGTCGGGGAGTCTGGACACTCGGATAATCGAGGTCGCCTCGAACCTCGGAGCGGTCGGCGGGACGGTGTGGCTGCGCTTCTGCCACGAGATGAACGGCAACTGGTATCCGTGGGGCGTGCCCTACGACAACGACGACCCTCTGGCCGCGACAAACACCCCGGCCCTCTACATCGCCGCCTTCCAGCGTGTAGCGTCACTCATGCCCGACAACGTCAAGATGGTGTGGTGCCCAAACACCCAGGGGCGGAACTCCGACGGGACGTGGAACGCGAACTTCGCGCAGTTCTACCCCGGCGCGTGTGTCGACTACGTGGGTCTCGATGGATACAACGACGAGGACATCACGACCTGGACGACCTTCGAGGACACCTTCATCGGATGGCACGGCGCCTACACGCTTGCGGTCTCCTTCGGAAAGCCGTTCATCATCTGCGAGACATCTACGCGCTACGCCGACACCGACCTGTGGGTCAGGGGCATGTTCCAGTCCTTGCGGACGACGATGAGTGACACGGAAGCCGTCTGTTGGTTCAACGGCCACACCGCTCATTGGGACATCGAGGAGACGGCTGCGGGACTCGAAGCGTACAAGAGCGAAATGTGCATTCTCGACAAGGACGTGGAGATCGTCACGCTCAACCCCACGTCGGTCACGACATACGCGACCGCGTCCGACACGTGGGCCGAGGCGGTAGCCAAGACGATCCCCGACTACACGCTGACCGATGCACTTCAGCCCTTCTCGACACTCAGGTACTCCAGCAACTACGCCGGAAACAAGTACAACATCCAGCGAGCGGTGATGGAGTTCGACCTCTCCGGTGTCTCAAGTACCCCCATCGCCTGTCTCATCGGGGTGCATTGGATATTCTCCAACGGTCTCGGCGAGGTCACGCACCTCGGCATCGTGTCGGCCGACTCCTACGCCTCAACGTTCGAGAGCATCCACGACGTCCCCGCCCAGCCGGGGTACGCCTACACCGTCCGCGCGTTCGACTACGACCCGTCGGGAAGCACCATGCTCGTCGGGATGCGCGGCGACCACGACATGACCGGAAGCGACCCCACAGGCCCCGACTTCTCCTCGTACTATGCGACGGGCACGTACCTCCCGTATGTGAGGATGACGTGCGTGGTCGGAGGCGCGGTGTCACAATGGACGCGAAAGACCCCCACACATGCCGATTGGAGTTCCCGTGGCTAACTGCAAGCCGAAAGGCGACCCGAAGACGTACAAGGGCAAGTCTCTGAAGAAGGGCGGCGGCGGCAAGTTCGCCAAGATGGTCGACGCCATCGAGAAGAGCGGCAAGGTCTCCGAGAAGCAGGCCAAAGCCATCGCAGCATCGGCCGGCCGCAAGAAGTACGGGAAGGCTGAGTTCCAGCAGATGGCGGCCAAGGGGAAGAAGCGCGCCGCGAAGAAGGGCAAGTAGATGCTGACCCCGCTCCAGTGGTCGGTCGTCAACCATATGGTCGCCTACGAACTCTCCCCGCCTGACAACCGCCTCTCGCATTCCGAGTTCGCCAAGATGGTCGGCATCTCCGAGCACTCCATCCACAACTACGGGATGAACGCCTACCACTGCCCGAAGTGCGGCTTCAAGAGGCGCGCCAAGAAGATTCCCAACGGCTTGAACTGCGTCAACTGCGGCAAGACGGAATGGGTCGACGACGGTCCTGCATACCCCGAGTTCCGCAGCGCGTTCGAGGCGCAGATGGAGGAGGCCACCAAGACCAACGACTTCTTCGCTCTGAGGTCTCGGCAGTGGTCGCTTGAGGAGATGGTGCGCCTCTACTCCGACAAGAAGACGACCGACACGAACAAGCGCCACATCCTCAAGACCATCCACGAGATGACGGCCGACGCGCAGCCCATCAAGCAGATCACGGACTTCGACTCCATGCCCAACGAGGAACTTGAGCGTCTGGTCTTGGGAGAGATGACCGACGCCGAGAGGTCGTTCAACGCCACCATCACAGGGGAGGTAGGATGCTTGTCATCTTCGCAGGGGTCGTCGTCGGCATCGTAGTCTGTGCCGCGTTCGCCACAGGGCTCTACATCGGCTGGATGCTGAGAGACAGAAACGCCTTCGAGCGCGGAGAGGTCATCCAGGGCAATCTCATCGAGCGCCCATTGAAAGACCCCATCGGGGTAGAGGACTTCGAGCCGATGCCCGAGGACGAGCGCATCCGTGACTAGGACGGACATACTGCGCCACCTCCTGAGCACCCCCGGTTCGATGAGCCGCAGGGAACTCATCCTCATCCTCACCGAGCGGGAGATAGAGGCTGGCAAGGGCACCCCCGAGCAGAAGCGAGCGTATGAGGAGCTGGAGTGGCGCCGTTGCGCCTCTTCGGTGGTCTACTTCCTCACGCGCTACGGTCACATCATCCACGAAGGCGTCGTGAAGAAGTGGACGCTGTGGCCTATCCAGATATGGGTTTTGGAGGACCTTGAGGCCCGCCAGTCCGTCGTCGGTGTCAAGGCACGTCAGCTCGGCATCACCACGACGGTCTCGCACTTCACGCTCTGGGACGCGCTCTTCCACGACGCGACCATCTGGGACAACATCTCTTCGAGTGAGGAGAAGGCCAAGGACATCATCAAGCGTGTCCAAGCCACCAAGGACAGGCTGCCGAAGTGGATGATTGAGCGAGCGCAGAACCGCAACAACAACGAACGCTCCTTCACCTCCCGCAAGGACAAGGCCGACTCGGTCACGCGCATCTCCTTCGGACTGAGCGAGATGAAGATCGCGACTTCGACGGTCAAGTCCATCCAGGGCGCCTCGAACAACATCAACCTCGACGAAGCCACCCTGCACACCGACCTCAAGCGCAAGCTCCAGCAGATGCAGGCCACCTTGGATGGTTCGGGTGGTACCGGAGCCGTCATCGCCAACGGCAACGCGGAGGACGACTTCTTCTGGTTCTACCAGCAGGCCAAGCAGGGCAACAACGGCTTCAAACCCTACTTCTTCTGGTGGGGGGACGCTCCGCAAAGGTTGAGGAACGCCACCATCACGCTCGATGACGGGACGGTGTTGAAGGCCGAGCCCTACGACGCTCTGGGGAACTGGCACTTCCCCACCCTCTCGCGCGAAGAGCTGATGGGGCACGCGGCCAACAACCGTCTCATGGCGCCGTGGTATGAGGACATGCGGCGCAAGTTCTTCAGCCAGCCCGAGAACGCGGAAGCTGACGAGTTCGCGTTCCGTGCGGTCTATCCGACAACGGAGGAAGAGGCCTTCTACATCTCGGCCTCTTCGCGGTTCTCGCTCTCGGCGATCAACCGCATCCGTGAGAGAATCGCCGCCGAGAAGACCGCAGGGACGATAGGCTACACGCCCATCAGGGGCTACATCGAGAGGACGGCAGACAGCAAGGTCGACATCCAGCCTCACAGCAAGGGAAGGTGGCGCATCTACGAACTCCCGAAGGCGGGAGCGAAGTACGTCGCAGGAGTCGACCCTGCGGCGGGAGGTCAGGCCGGCGACTACTCGGTCATCGAGTGGTTCAGGGACTTGGGAGACCAGCACATCAAGCAGGTGGCCGTCTTCCAAGGCAAGTGCGAAGGACAGGTCCTCGCGGAGGAGTGCAAGAAGTCGGGCGAATACTACAACGACGGCTACATCGTCCCCGAGGCGAACATGGGGCACCTGCTCATCGAGCACCTGAAGGACGACTACTGGAACCTGTACCTCAGAAAGGCCAAGATAGACCGCTTCTCGAAAGCAGAACCGATGGACAACATCGGCTTCTGGGCAGACCCCGCGACCAAGCCTCGCCTCATCGGCAACCTGGCTGAATGGATAAACCTCAGTCGCATCGAACTCGTGGATTCCGAGACCGTGAATGAACTCGGCCACTACGAGATAAAGGACGACGGCATCAAGACGGGAGCGCCGAAGGGGATGCACGACGACCTCGTCATAGCGACTGCGCTTGCCGTAGAAGGTATCATTGACATGGATTCGGTCTGTGTGACCGCCGAGATTCGCGTGCTCCAGCCGTGGGAGGAATGAGTAGCATGTCAGACACCGTGCGGCCGAAGGTACAGAGGTTCTCCCGCTGTCACCTCGAATCCAAGCGTTTCCGCACCAAGGAGACGACCATCCCCGACCCCTTCACAGGGCAAGACATCGAGAACCCGTGGTACTACTTCGCGCGCATGGCGAGGGGGTATCAGTGGGACTTCCTCCGTCGCAAGGCGTCGTGGGCATCCACTCCGGTCAAGAACATGATCCAGATCGCCATCGAGTCCTACACCACCATGCTCACCGACAACGACCCGATGATGACGGTCATGCCCCGCGAGGAGTCCGACGAGGCGGAAGCCGAAGTAATCAAGGCGGCCGTGAAGCACTGGTGGGACGACATCGAGGCGATGCAGACCAAGATAGCCCTCGCCGTGAAGTCCTCAAGAACCTTCTGCATCGGCTGGCTCAGGACGTATCGCGATGACGACCATCCCCACACGGGCGTCAAAGCGGTCACCGCAGAGCATGTCTGGGTAGACCCCGACTGCACGGTGGACAACTACGACCCGCTCTGGCTCATCTACGAGTACAAGGCCTCGGTAGCAGACCTGAAGAACTCCTACCCCAAGCCCGTCGAGGGTACGTGGGACGACTTCGACCATAAGTGGAAGAGCGGCATGTCCACAGACAGGGTCGAGAAGGACCGCTACGAGGACAACCGTAACCCCGCCGAGACGTGTGCGGTGTACGAGTTCTGGTACAAGGACGACTCGCGGGTCAAGTGGGACGACGAAGAGACCATTCCGGGCAAGGTCGTCAAGAAGTCCAAGAAGGCCTACCCCGGCGGCAAGCGCCAGATAATCGCGGGCGGCATCGTCCTTGAGGACAAGAAGAACCCGTACGACCACAACGAGATTCCCTTCACCCCCGTCCACTGCTATCCCATCCCGAACCAGTTCTACGGCATGGGTGACGCGCAGAACCTCATCTCGGGTCAGGTCATGCGCAACCGCATGAGCCAGTTCATCTTCGACCAGACCGTCAAGGCTGGTGGCGGTTGGCTCTTCGTCGGCGTCAACTCAGGCGTCGACTACACGAAGCTCACCAACGCGCCACTGTCTTTCGTCCCGTGCAGAGACCCCAACGCCCTTCGCCTCATCGCGCCTCCAGCTCCCGCGAGGCACGTCTTCAACTACATCGACCTTCTCGATGCCGACCAGCAGGACGTCATGGGACTCCACGACATCTCGCAGGGAGGCACGCTCCCGTCGCACACCACCGCTCAGGCGGTCCAGGCGATGACGCAGTCGGACAGGACGCGCGTGAGGATGGCGTCGAGGTGGCTGACGTGGGCAGTGAGAAGGGTCATGCGGCAGGTCTTGTCGAACTGGGCGCAGTGGCCTGACTTCAAGTGGCTGCTGGCGATCTCGGGCAAGGACGAGGTACCCGACTCCGAGTCCGAGACAGGGGCAAGCGTCCCCGACATCCAGTTCAAGGAGTTCGACCCGAAGGTACTGAAGTCCAAGTTCAAGTCGGAGAGACTGGCCTATGACCTCGTCATCGAGGACACGTCCATGCTCCCGACGCTGCAGCAGGACAAGAACAACCAGCTCGCGATGTGGCTCCAGCTCCAGCTCATCACTCCCGAAGAGGCGATGAAGTTCCACCTCGTCGACATCCCGCAGGCCGACGCCATCCTCGCCCAGAGAGCTTCCAACCCCATACCTCCGGCGGAGGCGACCATGCCGCCCTCAGGAGCAACGCTTCCGCCTGAAGCCATGCAGCCCGCACCTCAGGAGATGACGGCGCAGATGCCCAACGGCGGGGCGGACATGAGTCCCGAGGAGTTCATGAACGCCATCGAGCAGATGGCCGGCGAGCAGGGAGTGACTCCCGACCAACTCGTCGCCGAGATGATGGCGCAGATGAACCCGCAGCCCACCGATACAGGGGTGATGTAGGTGCCGTTCTCCGACACTCCTCCTCCGATGGTCGTACCCGATTGCCCCCAAGGACGAGAGTACGCCCTACTCAGGGTGGAGCAGGATGTCCCCTTCCGGTATTGCGACCATTTCTCAGCGGTGGTCGCTCCCGTGTACAATGATGCTGACCTGTACCGCCCGATAGCCCTTCCGCAATGCGCGAACAGGGACGCGGGCGGGGACAGGCGCCACTCGTGGTGTTATCGGTGCCCGAGCGGGTTCATGTTCGCAAGGCTGCACGTCCACGATGCCGAGCGACGGGACTACGACATGACACCGTTGCACGTCTGACAAACGGGGACTGTCCATCCCCACATCACGCCCACTCTCGGAGACAGCTCGACAGCGGTCACACGCCGAATCAGGCGGTTCGTCCGCGCACCAGAGCCCAGCTTCGGGGCACGAGCGAGAGGAGAGCACCATGACGGACATTGACAGCTCCATAGAGGCACCCGAAGTCGAAGAGACGGAAGTCCTTGAGACGGAGGTCGATCTGGAAGCCGAGCGGGAACGCATCCGCGAGGAGGCCAGGGCCGAGGCGAAAGCCGAGGTAGCGAAGCGCGAGAAGGAACTCCAGAAGGGTTTCGACGAGGTCGCACGCCGCGAGCGTGAGGTCTCCACCCCGAAGGCTCCCGCTCCCGAACTCGACCCCGACGCGCAAGCAGCAGTCAAGGCTCTCATCGAGTCCGAGTACGCGCCTGTGCTCCAGCAGGCGAGCATGGCTATGGCCTCGCTCGCCGACGACAAGCTCAAGGCGTTCGCCGCCGAGAAGGGCGTCGACCCGGACACGCTTCGTGAGACGATCTCCCAGTACAACCTCGTGACGAAGCCGGGGCTGGAGGGTGTGGACGATGCCATCAAGGCCGCGTACCGCATCCATGCAGCCACCACGTTCGACGCTACCAAGGAGCGCGAGCGCATCCGTGAGGAACTCATCGCGGAGCAGGAAGGCGGAGTCCGTATCGAGGGCGTGCGCGAGAAGAAGGGGGCATCCGCTCCCACTTCCACGGAGAACGTCCACGACATGAACCCCGATGAGCGGCTTGCGTACTACAAGGAGAAGTACCCCGAGATGTATCCCGACTAGGGTGCCACGACTGCTCCGAAGGGAGTGAACGACTGTGGCAACCATCACGCACTCAGGTATCGGTTCTGACGGCTACTCCGATCACTTTACACAGGGCGTCCTCGACCGCATCGAGGCCCAGGCGTACAAGATGATCTACGACGAAGGGCTGCTCCCCAAGCTCTTCAAGACGGTCGGACAGGGTGAGAAGGGTTCGGCCGTCATCTGGCCGTACTTCAACCCGTCCACCTTCGCCGCCGCCGCTTCGACCCTGACCGAGGCCAACGACTTCGTGAACTACACGCAGCTCGTGAACGCCTCCGTCATCATCGTGGCGTCGGAGTTCGGCGTCACCTCGTTCCTGACCGATGTCACCCGTGAGTCGGCCAAGATGGACATCGAGGGCGAGCTGGCACGCCAGCAGGCTCTCTCTGTTGCCGTGAAGCTGGAGAAGCACTGCCTCGCAGCCCTCTCCTCGACCTTCACGACCGGCACCATCACGGGCACCGGTTCGACCACGGGCTTCACGTTCGCGAAGTTCGCCGCCGCCAAGTCCAAGCTCGACGCCGCCGCCCTGACCGTTCCGGGTCGCAAGCGCGCCGTCGTCCCGACGTACGGCTGGTACTACACCGCTCAGGGCACCTACTCGCAGACCTACGCTTCCGTCATGGGCAGCAAGGGCGCCGAGGTCCAGAGCAAGTTCTACATCGACACGCTGTTCGGCGACATCGACGTGTACCACGAGGGTCTCGCCTACATCACTGCCTCGTCCACCGCTGCGGGCTACATGTTCGTCAGCGATGCGATGGCGCTGTGGACGCCTCGTAGCTACCGCATCGAGCCGCAGCGCGACGCCTCCGCCCGTGGCGACGAGTTCACCTCGACGCTCCGCGCGGGTGCCAAGGGTCTCGTCTCGACCTACGGCGTGCGCCTCAAGATGACGGCCTCCGCTCCGAGCTAGGCCATCACCGCACGAAATGGGGGGGCGGACTGGAAACGGTCCGTCCCCTCTGCTATACCTATGGTGTCGAGAGGGGAAGAAGTTGAGGAAAGCCATCGCCGTGTCAGGGTCATACCCCTGCGTGAGAGCCGGGAAGATCACCGAAGCGATGGAGGGCTGGGAGCATTCCTGTGTCTCGCGCGGCGTCCCACCACAGTTCGCCTACGCATATTCGTCTGTGAGGGCACTGAGAGGCGCTACAAGGCGCGAACTCGTCAATGAGGTGCTGCGTACCAAAGGCGAACTCATCCACGTCCACAACGAACCGAACTGGCCTGTGACGGCCATCCGCGAGCGCGACCCCCGTCCAATCATCATGGACGTCCACGACATCGCCTCCGCGCGCCCCTTCCACGCGGAGGACGCCAACCGCCTAGAGGAAGCCGAGGCCTACGAAGCGGCCGACGCCTTCGTGTTCGTCTCCAAGGAGCAGAGGGACTACGCCATCGAGTGCGGGTTCGCCGTCAAGGGCAAGCCGTTCTGCATCCTCGCGAACTGGGCTTCGGCCTCTACCATCGTCAGACGTCCCCTCATGCCCCACATCGGCGGCATGGTCTATGCAGGCGGCCTCGACCCGAGAGGGATGAGTGGAGCATGGCGAGACCTGTCCCCCGTCGCAGATGCCGTTGGTTCGGCGTGGCATGTATACCCTGGAGGTCCTGGTATCGAATACGGCACCGTGCATAGGATGGTGCTGGACTACGAACTCCTGACCCAACATCTCGCCCGCCATGACATCGGATTCACGGGCACCACGTTCCCGATTCCTGCATGGAGCCATTCGGTGCCGAATAAGCTGTTCGAGGTGCTGGTAGCCGGAATCCCCTTCGTCGCGCTCAACAACCCGCTCTGTGAGCCGTATGCCGAGCGTGGATTCGGAATCATGGCCGAGTCTCTGCGCGACGTGAAACGCACACTCACTCTCGACCTCAAGCCGTACCGCAAGCGCATCAAGGCCAACAACTACACCCTGACCATGCGGTACAACATTAGCCCCCTCATGGAGTTGTACAATGAACTCGTATAGAGTGGCCCCGCGCAGTGACGAGCTGCCGAGGCCGTGGCCACAACCGAACGGACGGTGTGACACCATGAAGTCTACCATCTCCCCGAGATATGAAACCCGCTTCTGGAGTCGAGTTGATCGGCGCGACTCCGAAGAAGAGTGTTGGGAGTGGACGGCCGGCCGCTTCTCGACAGGATACGGACAGTTCTGGGCAGACGGTGGGAGTGTCTACGCTCATCGTATCTCGTGGGTTCTGACTCACGGCCCAATTCCGAACGGCCTCCATGTGCTTCACCACTGCGATAACCGCGCGTGTTGCAACCCCCATCATCTCTTCCTTGGGACTCACTCGGACAACATGGCCGACATGGTGTCGAAAGGAAGAAACGTCAAGGGAGAGAGAAGCCCCAATACCAAGTTCTCCGCTGAGACTATCTTGGACATCCGCAGACGGTACGCTCAAGGAGAGACTCAGGTTGCTCTCGCGCGCGAATACGGAGTGCGACAAGGAACTGTGAGCCGTATTGTCAGGCGTACTGTCTGGGCGCACGTCTGCGATCCGAGCCTGACATGAGCGCCCCCATCATCGAGGTTCGGCGGAAGCTGGCGCAGATAGCCAACAACGACTATCGCGGTCTGCCGTGGCTCGACCTCAAGCTCCCCGCGTACATGGAGGACAGGGGCATCATCACGGCCGTCTTCAGGCGCAAGAACCGCAAGTGCCCGTGGAAGTTCATCGGATGGGATGAGTGAGTCCAACGTATTTGAACATCGACTTCCACCGCCTGTGCAACTCCCGCTGTGAGACGTGCCGCATCTGGGCGATCGAAGACCCCGTCTCCCTTGAGCTTCCCTACATCGAGAAGTTCATCCGTCAGGCGCCCGACGTCAAGGAGGTCTACGTCACGGGGGGAGAGCCCTACATCCATCCCGACGTGTTGGCCATCGCCGCCATCGTCAAAGACGCATGGCCTGACGCTGTGTGGCACGGCAACACGAACTGCATCTCCGAGTCCACCGAACGCTGCCTCGCCGCGATTCAGGACATGGGGCTGGCTCTCGACGCGACACTGTCCCTCGAAGGCGACGAGGAGCAGCACGACCGGAAGCGCGGGACGGCCGGCAACTACAAGCGCGTCATGGAAGTGGCGGCATTCCTTGAGAGCAGGGGCATCCGCTACTACTACCAGTCGACGTGTGACGAGGGGACTGAGGAGGCCAAGCGGCTCGGGAAGTTCTGCCACCAAGTCCCTCTCCGCTACGGTGCGCGCTTCGGAGGGACTGAGGGCGAGCCGACGAACAAGACCATCTACGACTGCATCGGCGGCACCCACTACCTCACTCTCAAGCCCGATGGTACGGTGTGGCCGTGCGACATGACCGAGGAGCATCCCGAACTGTGCCTCGGCAACATCAAGACACAAGACCTCTCGGAGATGCGCTTCTCGGAGGTACGGGCAATCGTCAAGAGCGGCGCGTGTACGCCGTGCGGAATGGGGTGCTGGCATCCATGCGACTGAACCTCGGCTGTGGTCCCCGTCCCTTGGAGGGCTTCGTCAACATAGACGCCGATCCGAACTACGGGGACTGCGTTGCCGACATCACCCACCTTCCGTATGAGGACGGGAGCATCGAGGAGATATTCGCCTCCCACATCCTCGAACACTTCGACTGGACCGAGGTCGACGCGGTCTTGGATGAGTGGATTCGTGTTCTCAAGCCCGAGGGCTGCATCACCATCGTCGTGCCTGACTGCGTCCAGTCGGCGCACATGGTCGCCGAGGGGCGGATGACGCCTCTTGAGTACGGCGGCCTGACGCACGGCCACGGCAACGGGACGAGGGAGAGGCTCTCGGCCTACTGGAAGGGTGAGGACACCAACGGCAGTCATCTCTCCTGCTGGTCGGCGCGTCTCCTCCTCAAATACCTCCTCGCGCACGGGCTGACCGTCGAGCGCATCCACATCTCGCCGCACCGTGAGTACGTCGAGTCGGACGCGATGGTGAAGGGATGGAAATGCTAGAGAACATCAGGCACCTGTCCTTGGAGATAGGCCCGACGTGCAACCTCTCGGGCATCCACGACTGGTGCCCCTCGCACAGACGCAAGCCCCTCGGCGCGCTCATGCCGGTGGAGGTCATCGCCGACTCCATCATCGTCGCCTTGAACCTCGGCTTCCAAGGCTTCGTCGGCTTCCACTACTACAACGAGCCGACCTTGTCTCCCGAGCGCATCAAGGCCGTCATGGAACTCGCTCCCGAGGCTCGGTACATGCTGTGGACGAACGGCACCCAGCCTGTGCCTCCCGGTTTCGCGTGGGTCGAGAAGAGCGCCTACGGTCTCGACTTCCAAGGCGAGCACGACGACAGGACACACAACTACGAGACGCGCCTTCGGGACAAGACCGAGTGCTGGCGCCCCTTCATCGAGATACCCGTGGACTACGCTGGCAACATGCACATGTGTTGCCAGGACTGGGACGGGACTATCAAGATAGGCAACATCGTCGAAGAGGGCTTCGAGCCTGTGGTCAGACGGTGGAAGGAACTCGCCGACTCCATCACGCGGGGAAGCGAGTTCGAGGTCTGCAACGGCTGTTGCGGCTGGAGTTCGCAGGGAAGCTGGCAGTCCGCGCTCAGGGATGTGGGGATGTAGATGATCGCCGTCATCAAGACGTTCCGCAGGGAGGACTCGTGCCGCCGCTGTGTGGATTCCGTCCACGGGGAACTCGACATCCCCGTGGTGGTGGTGGACGACTCCTGCGACGGTGAGGACTTCGGCAGCGACTACCTCATCCGCACCCCGTTTGATGTGGGGCTGTCCGCCGGCCGCAACTTCGGCGTGAAGTTCGCCTCCCGTCTGGACGACACCATCCTCCTGCTTGATGACGACCATGTCATCGCGCCCGAGAACGGTATCCACGACGCGGCCTGGATGCTGCACAAGTACGACCTCGTCACTGGGGTTCCCTACATGCACGGAAGGCACAACCCTCCCTACTACTGGGAGTGGCTGTTCGACTTCCCCGCACCGAGGGAGATGGTGGTCAGACCCCAGCACGAAAGGGGCATCGTCCACGCCGCCAACAACTTCTTCCTCGCTCGCGCGTCGGTCTTCGACGAGGTGTTGTGGGACGAGGACTTCAAGATTTCCGCCGAGCACCTCGACTTCTACATGCAACTCTACTTCGCCAACAAGACCGTCTTCTACGAGACGAACATGACCGTCGACCACCTCCAAGACACGTCCTCGGCGCGGTACTCCGACTTCAGGCTCGGAAGGCTGGATCAGTACGACAAGGCGTTCATGGAGAAGTGGGACTTCGTCTCGCTCACAGCGACAGACCACACGAGGATGCCGTGAATAAACTCAAGCGTCGAGAACGTGTCATCCGAGCCAGATTGACCGAACGCTCTGCGCCCTATCGAGGAGTCGTCGGGTTCACTCAGGTCTATGACCGCATTCCATGTGTAGCGTGGAACTACGGAAAGGCGGGGTTGAAGAAGCCCGTGTTCTCCTGCTACGCCCTTTGGACAGAAGAGGCCTACGTGGAACACATCGAGATGACCAGAGAGTACGTCGTTTCGATGTTCGCCCAGCGGTTTCGCCACATCAGCTATGGCGACCTTGTGGAGATGAGACTACCTCGCGGGTTGGATGAGACCACGAATAGTATGCCGATACGGAATACAACATGAACGCGGCCGTGGCGGTACGCAACCTCGCGGAAATCGCCCACGTCCTCACCTCGCTCAAGGTGACGTGGGTGCTTGCGGCGGGGACGCTCCTCGGCGTCGTCAGGGAAGGCCATCTCCTCGACCACGACCATGACACCGACATCGCCGTCATCGCCCCGGCCGACCACCACGCCATCAAGCACGCCCTCTGCAAGCTCGGGTTCGCGATGACGCAGACCTTCGGCGTACCCGAACACGGGTTCGAGATGCGCTTCGAGCGCGACGGCGTGTGGACGGACGTCTTCTGGGACTACCTCGACGGAGACGTGTTGTGGCACGCCTGCTGGGACGAGGGTAAGATGATGCGCTACGAGGTCACGCGGTTCAACCCCGTTCCCTGTGACGCGCTCGGGTTCCCCGCGTTCATCCCTCACGACTCCGAACGCTATCTCGCCGAGACGTATGGCGACTGGCGGCAGGTCGTCAAGGAGTGGGACTACCGCACCGACCCGAAGTGCAGGGTCTCGTGAACGTCACCGTCGGCATCAGCAACTACAATCGTGAGCGGTATCTCCGCAGAGCAGTCACGTCAGCCCTCGAAGCCGGGGCAGAGGTCATCGTGGTGGATGATGGGTCGACTGACTCAAGTCTGGAGACCATCGCCGACCTTCCCGTGACGCTCGTGAGGAACGGCGAGAACCTCGGGCAGATCGCCACCATCAACCGCCAGATGGAACTCTTGGAGTCGGGCTGGTTCATGCCTCTCGACTCGGATGACTTCCTCATGCCGCACACCTTCATCGCGTATGAGGAGTGGGCCGAGACCCATCCTGCGGACTGGTACATCTCCGACCTCTTCTGCGTCAACCCCGACGAGGCGGTCATCGAGTATTGGGACTACTCGGGATGGCCGACGGAGTACAAGGAGTGCCTCGAATGGACGGAGCGGAGACTCACGAGTCCCCTCCAAGTCAAGTCGCTCATCTCAGTCGACTTCATCAGGAAGCATGATGAGAGGTGGCACCGATTCCCGCACACCGATTTCGGGAGCGACTGCCTCACGTCCCTTGAGTGGGCGAGCCACAATCCCGTCATCTCGCGTGTGCCGTTGCCGCTCTACTGCTATCGTCTGCATGACTCGCAGTGGGCGATGAAGCCGTCAGACACGGGCTTCGAGTCGAAGATGTCCATACGCGACGAGTTCCACTCCGACCTCGCTGAGTACCTGAAGGGGAAGCTATGATCGGCTACATCTTCTCGCTGTCCGCGCTCTCGACGTTCGGCCACAGAGCCTCGAAGCTGACGGGCTGGCCCTACGTCAAGGAGGCGTTCACCGGAACGTGTGACGTCGTCTTCATCGTGGGGATGTACGACCCGCCGCTCTATCAGACCACCCTGGAGATGACGAAGCACGCCAAGAGGCGGCACATCCACTGGTGCGGGTCGGACGTGGAAGCTCTCGTCGGGTTCGGATGTGCTGACAATCTCCCCGAAGCGACACACTCCTGCGAGTCGGAAGGCCTCCAAAGAGAACTCCTCTCGGCCGGAGTCCATGCGGAGGTCATGCCGATGGCGACGTCGGTACACGCTCCCGTCACGCCGTTCCCCGAGAAGCCGAGACTGGCGGCCTACTACGGGACGAACCCGAACAAGTACGGCGCCGACTGGGTGCGCTTCATCTCCGACGCCTTCCCCGACTTGGAGATAGAGACGTTCGTCCTGGGGCAGCATCCCGACGTGACTCCCGTCATCGAGCGCACGAACGGCCTCATCCGCATCATGGACCACGACGGGAGTGCCAACACCGCGCGCGAGTGGATGGAGGCGGGGAGAGCTGCCATTACCACCACAGACCTGCCCTATGCAGACATCGTCTCCAAGCGAGACCCGTCGGGTGTTCTCGCGGCCGTGAGGGACGTCATCTCGCGCAAGGAACCCAACAAACTCGCGGCAGAATGGTACGCGAAGTACAATAGCACCGAGACGTGGAAGGAAACGTTCGACAGACTGATGGAGGAGTAGCGTGGCCGATCCGCAAACTACCCTCTCGATGCCGACTGCGGCGTTCCTCACCACCTGCGATTTCGTCGGGGGTCGCGTGCTGGACGCCGGCTGCGGCTCCAAGCCCTACAAGCGACTCTTCCCCGGCTGCGACTGGGTCGGGCTGGACGTTCGACCTGTAGGTGACGTCGAGGGTGACATCCACGAACTCCCGTTCCCCGACGAGGAGTTCGATTGCGTCATCTGCACGGAGGTCCTGCATCTGTGTGCATGGCCGCAGGTGGCGATGAAGCAGATGGCTCGGGTCTTGAAGCCCGGAGGCTACATCATCGTCACGGTTCCCAACACCTCCGAAGAGGACGAGGCCACGCTCTTCAACATCAAGCTCAGAGGGCTCACGGTGTTGCTGGAGATGGGCGGGTTCTCGGGCGTGCAGATCGGCACCGAGGGCAGACTCTTCAAGCAGGAGTGGCAGGACTTCTCCCGCTACACCAAGTACGGAGTCTCACAGCCGCCCGACATCGAGGGATGGCTCAAGCAGATGGACACCCGCTATCCCTCGGTGACGATAGCAGTCGCCCGGAAGGAGAGTCATGTCGACGTGGACGACGCTCAAGGGTGAGATTCGGGCTGAGATAGAGGAGGCGGCAGCCTCCGTCTTCACCGACGCCCAGCTCCTCTCGTGGTTCAACCAAGGACAGCAGGATTGGTGCCGTCGCACCAACATCCTCTCGGCCGAGGAGTACCGCTCCACCGTCGCGAACCAGGAGACCTACACGCTGCCCGACTACACGACCGACATCACCTCGGTCTGGTACAAGGAGTATGCGCTCTCACGGGTCAAGTATGCAGACATCGCTACCCTGACGGATACGGGGACGCCCTATGCCTACGCGATGCACGACGACGCGCTGCACATCTTCCCCATCCCCGACGTCGCGGCCACTCTCACCCTCCTTCGCACCTACGACCCCGACCCCATCGTTTCCGGTTCCGACACGACCCTGTTCGATACCGCTGACGAGGGCGCCATCAAAGCCTTCGTGAAGGCGAACTGCAACGAGCAGATCGGCGACTTCACCGCAGCCACCTACTTCCGCACCTACTACGAGAACATGCTTCGGGAGCGCATCTGGAGCAAGACGACCATCGAGGACATCGGCTGCAACGAGGCTGGGGCGGTCTGGTGAACACCCTGACCATCAAGGAGTTCTCGGGGGGCTGGAACACAGCTCAGGACGACACCATGCTGCCGAGCAACATGAGCGGCGACATGATGGACTTCGAGGTCACGCCTCTCGGTGTCCTGAAGCGCAGAGCTGGTGTGGTTCCAATCGCCGCTCCGACCTCCGCGACCATCTGGGCGTTCGACTGGCTCGACACCACCAACGGCGACGAGTACCTGTGCTGCATCTCTGGAACCGCGATGATAGCCGTCACCGCCCCGTCGACGATGGCACCCACCACAGTTGAAGCAGAGACGCTCATTACCATTCCGGGGGGTGTGAGCGCACTTGCCGCTCCGAACTCCTCGGGCGGTATCGCGATGAAGTGGATAGACCTCGACACCCCGACGCTCACCATCCCGCAGTCCACGACGTTCAGCTTCACCACCGCCCGTCATGGCTCCGTTGTGACGGGTTCGTACTCCGTCGATTCAGGAGCATGGACAGCCATCACGCTCTCGGCTACAAACGATTGCTACAAGACCACGACCATCTCCTCTCTGGCTGACACCACACACAGCCTGAGAGTCAGGTTCTATAACTGCACGGAGAGCAAGGACGTCCATGCGTACGGCTACCTCGACACCGTGACCTACTCCCGCGCCATCACCACGGGGCACAAGGACACGACGGTCTCCGCTTCTTCCAGAACATACGGGTTCGCCCAGCTCAACAACCAGCTCTACTACGGCTCCAACTACGACTCCATCAAGGGGTTCAACGGCACCACCTCCGCAGTCACAGGGTCGGGCACGAGCGCGGGGGCCTTCATCGTCGAGCACAAGAGACGCCTCTTCGCGTCGGGCGAGTGGAACACCATTGGCATCATCAACTACACGGAGACCGACGACCCCAACAACTTCACGGGCGGCGGGTCTCTGAGGTTCACGAAGGACTCCGGCGGCGAGGTCGCTGGCATGGCGATCTGGAACGACATCATCTTCGTGGGGTCGCACAAGCGCCTCTGGGGACTCGATGTCACCGACGCCACTCCGAGCAACTGGACGGCCAAGCTCCTCGACGAAGTGGGATGCTGCGCGGGCAAGACGATGATAGGGATGCCCAACGGCATCGCCTTCCTCGCGCTGGACGGGTTGAGGAGCTACGGACTGCTCCCGAACATCGGCTCGATAGACGGCGCCGGGGTCGCGAACCTCTCCGTCAACATCCAGCCCACACTCGATACCATCACCCGACACGACCTCTGCGTGGCGGCCTACTTCAAGGAGCGCATCTTCCTCTCGGTTCCCTTGGACGGCTCCACCACCAACACGAACATCCTCGTCTGCGACCTCAGACGCAGGACCGAGAACGGACAACCTGTCTGGTATCCCTACGACATCCCGAACATCACCTCTCTGAAGGCGCGCTACAAGGGCGCTCAGGCGGGGCTCTACGCGGGGACTTCGACGGGGCAGATAGTCAAGCTCGAAGTCGGGGACTCCGACCAGTTCTCCTCGACGGAGACTCCTGCGGCCATCTCAGCCCACTACGTCGTGCCCCCCATCAAGGCCGACAAGCGCGGGTTCGCATCCACGGTGCATTTCAGGCATGTCCACGCGGCTCTCGATTCAGACTCCACGCAGAACATCACCCTGACCCCCACGACCGATGACGCCTACCCGCCCGCCATCACCGCAGAGGTCACGGCTCTCACGGCCGGCCGACCCTTGCGTATCCCTGTATCCTCAAGGGGACGCTACTTGAGACTGCGGATAGACGCGAGCGCGCTGGCACCGTTGTCCATCAACGAACTGACGTACACCTTCATCCCGCCCAGAGTCAGGTAAGGAGAGATTTCGATGGCAACCCCGGACACCCTCTCGTGGTACACGAAGCAGGCTCAGGCGGCCTACGCTCCCGTCAGGGCGCAGACTCAGACCGACCTGACCAACCGCTTCGCCAACCAGGGCATCCTCTCCTCGACGGGTGCCGTTGGTGAGACGCAGAAGCAGCTCGGCCTTGTAGACCAGCAGGCGCGCAACTACGCGAACCAGCAGTGGCAGTGGGACGTCGCTCGTCGTGACACCCAGAAGCAGCAGGGCATCACGAACGCGATGAACCTCTACAACCTGTTGCAGTCTGGAGCCATCGGTCAGGCCGCGTACAAGAAGACGGTCAAGTGGCCGACCACCTACGCCAACACCCTCTACGGCATGTCGAAGGGCTGGGGCAACACGCCCACCGCAGCCTTCGGTCCCGTCGGCGATCCGAAGCCCGACGCCACATGGGGCACCAACATGGAGATGTACTCCCGCCAGAACGCCAACAACCAAGCCCAGTCCGAGTTGCAGGCGCAGTCCGATGCCGCCGCTCTCGTCCGCCAGCAGGACGCGCAGGCCTACGCCACCGCGAACAAGGCTCCCGCCGCCGACCCGTGGGACACGCTCGCCGCGACCATCACCGCCAAGCCGACGTGGATGAGCAACCTCGACCTCGCCACCGTCCTGAAGACCTCAGGCATCGACCTTGAGGCAGCCGCCGCCAACCCCGCCGACCCGCATCACGAGCAGGCTCTCGCCGCGCTTCAGGTCATGGGTCTCGGTGTCGCGCCTGCCGGTCCTCACGCCACACCTGTCCTGAGCGACCTCTCGGGCGCTGGAACTGCCGCCGCGCCGACCGTCGCCACGCCGAACTACACTCCTCGGACGTTCGGTGAGCACCTCTCTGCGATACAGGGCGGCGCAACACCTTCTCCTGGCTGGGCGCCGCAGGACTACTTCAACTTCTATGGGAACCCTGCGGCCGACATCGGCGCGGGCGCAACGACACTCTGGGACTGGTTCACCAAGCGCAGATAAGGACGTGCCGTGGCGCTCTTCGACACGAAGACAGGTGAAGGCCTCTTCACCCCGACGAAGACGACGGGGCTGTTCGCCACCTCCCCGCAAGGCTCGGACGTGGAGGCGCAGAATCAGGTCAGCCTCGCCAAGCTCAACGCCGCAGGACTCCCCGACCCCACATCCAAGAAGGGGCCGGGATTCCTCGCGCGCCTGTTCGGTGTCATCCAGACTCCCTCGGTAGGCGTCCGCTCCCTGCTCTACAACGTCGTCAACGGGACTGAAGAGGACGTCAATCCCTTCACGGAGATGGGGAAGTCGCTCAAGGGCGAGGACACCACGAAGACCGAGGGCGCCAACATCGCCGAGAAGGGTCTCGGCATCAAGAACAAGTGGGGCAAGATGGGGGCGGGACTGGCTATCGACATCGCCACCGATCCGCTCACCTATCTCGGCCTCGGCTACGACGCCATCGCGAAGAACGCAGCGAAGGCGGCTATCGTGGAGGGCGGCGCCAAGGAGTTCCTCTACAACGCCGACAAGATGATGGACGCGGCCAACGCGCTCCAAGCAGCGGGTGACGTCGACAAGGCGCAGAACCTCATGCAAGCCGCCGAGGTCATCAAGGCCGCCAACATCCCCGAGTGGGCGTCGAAGGGGCTCGCCACCGCGACTCACGCAGACCAGTACGACCTCTACCACGCGCTTCTGAAGGGCGCCGCCGAAGTCCTGCCCGAAGCCAAGAGCGGCGTGCGTTGGGCGGGCATCAAGCTCGGCGGTCAGGGGGCATTGGACTCCGCGTCTCAGGTCGGCAGGGAACTGCTCGCTCGTGTTCCGGGCGCGAACCTCTTGGACAAGACCATCACGGAAGGTCCCATCAACGCTGTGATGACGAAGGCCACCGTCAAGTCGATGGCCGTGGAGCGAAGCCTCGCGGGGCAGTTGCAGCGCAAGCTCACTGAAGTCCTCGGGGGCTACGACGACGCTGTGTTGGAAGCGGCCGACGTCGCCCAGGAGCGTGTCCTCGACTCGGGTGAATGGCTGGCCTACGGAGCGCACAAGACCGACATCGCAGACGCCGAGACGCTCATCTCCAAACTCCAGACCGCCTTGAACGACACCGCCAAGGAAGTCCCCGCCGCGACCGCCGCGAGGATGCAGGAGCAGATCGCCGAGGCCACTGCGACAATCGACGATGCCCAGAAGTCCATCGCGAAACTCCTTGCCGACGCGATGCCGAAGCGCGTGGACAGAATCAGGGACTACATGGTCTCTGCTGGCGTGGCTCCCGAGGTCGCGGACGACTTCGTGACGAAGGCTCAGCCTGTCATCACCGACACCTACGACAAGCTCTCGAAGATGAAGCGAGCCGGCGGGGTCAACGAGAACATCCTCATCCCCGAGGCTGCGAAGGCCGGCGGTCCTGTCTCCTTCGGCTACACGAAGCGCGCGATGCAGACCGAGCAGGCGGCGGCTCCCGAGGGGCTGTTGCAGGCGGCTGGTCTCGTCAAGCCGCAGGAGGCCGCGAAGACAGAGCCCATCATGGCGACCGAGCTTCTCGGCTTCAAGCCAGGAGTTCCTGAAGAGGTGACGTCTCGCGTCACTACCATCAAGGACATGAAGCCCAATGCTCTCGTGACTGAGACAGGAGTCGCCAAGCAACTGCTCCCCACCGAGGTCCCCGTCACCCGTCCCGTCAACCTCAACGCCGACAGCGAGATAAGCGCGGCGATGCAGGACGTCTTGGACGGCGCGAACCAGAAGCTCGTCGAGATGGGCAAGGAGCCTATCCCCTACGAGTCCCTCACGGGCAAGGCCTCCAACATCCGCGCTCCCAAGGGCGCAGGCGTCAATCCCGCCAAGAGGGAGTTCCAGACGCTAGAGGACTTCACCGCTGCGGGGCACAAGCCGAACCTCAACCTCCTCGACAACATGGTGCAGAAGGTCAGGAGCGACTTCAACGCGCTGGCTGAAGTCGACAGGCAGAACGGCATGGCCTCTCTGGGAACGCAGATACTCCAGCAGGCCGACGAGCAGACGGGCAAGCTGCTGCCGATCACCTCCGATACCATCGCCTATCAGGTGGGGGGCATGGACAAGGCGCGGAACATGACGCTCGTGACCCTTGAGCGCAACGGGGTCAAGTCGCACTACGCCGTGCCGAACGAAGTGGTCAAGGCCTTCGACCAGATAGACAAGGCGTTCACCGACGACGAGGGCGTCAAGGGGATGCTCAAAGCCTTCGACCAAGCGCAGACGCTGTGGAAGAAGTCCGCGACGAGGTGGAACATCCCCGTCTACAACTCCCGCAACGCGATGTGGAACGCTTGGCTCATGCACGCCAACGATGCCTTCGACTCGGGCAGCTACGTGCTGGGTCACGAACTCGCGGCGGGCAAGAACCTCTCCACGACATTCAAGTTCGGGAGCTGGGAAGGCACCGGACAGCAGCTCTTGGACACCGCCATCCAGTACGGCGGCAAGGAAGGCGAGTTCCTCAAGGGGCAGATAGGCCGCGAGGCCGCAACGACAGCGAAGAATGCGTATCAGGCCTTCGACAAGACAGCCGCGACAGTGGCGACCTACGTCGAGGACTCCGACAGAATCGCCACCTTCATCAACGGCCTGAAGAAGGGGCTCTCTCCCCGAGCCGCTGGTACCAGAACCCTCGACACCCTCTACGACTTCTCGCCTGAGACCTCGACGATGTTCGAGCGCCAGTTCGCGCAGAGGCTCATCCCGTTCTGGAAGTGGATGTCCAATAACACGGCGCACATGCTGGAGCTGCTGTTCAAGAAGCCGGGGGAGATAAGCAACTTCGCCCACCTCCAGCAGACGGGACAGGCAGTCAATCCCGTCGACCTCTCCGTGCAGCCCGACTACATGAAGGGGCTCATCGGGGTCTCACTGCCGCTGAAGGACAAGCAGGGCAACAACCTCATCTGGAACACCAACTCACCTGTGGCCGACCTGAAGAACCTTGCGGCGCCGTTCAAGCCGAACGAGGCCATCTCCCAGTTGACGCCTCTGCTGAGAGTCCCGCTGGAGATCATCAGCAACAAGTCGTGGTACTACAACCGCCCCATCGCGCAGTATTCCGGTCAGCTCACTCCTGTTCTGGGAGCGGTGCAGCAGTTCGACAAGTCCGTCCAAGGCACTCCCGTCGAAGAGGTCTGGTCGCAGTTCAAGGACACCTTCGGGATGGCGTACAAGACGGACTCGGCCGGCAATGAGATACTCTCGGGTAACGCCTACGCGAACTACGCCATCAAGGACCTGCTGCCGTGGATTAACAATGTCTCGAAGCTCTTGAGCCAGGAGACCCGCGCTCCTCAGGACAGGATGGCGTACTTCACGGGACTCAAGACCATCGCCTACGACACGCCCGCGTTCGCCAACCAGCAGGCCTACGTCGACCAGCAGGCTCTCTCCGATGCGACACGTAAGGCTAAGGACGAGGGTCAGCTTCCGAAGACGACCGTGAAGAAGGCCAAGTTCCTCACCGCGAAGAAGCCCCGCAAGAAGGCGAAGCCGAAGGCTCTAGTCAAGGTCAAGGCTTACAAGGGGAAGACCGTGAAGCTCAACCTCAAGAAGAAGTAGAGACATGGCTGACGCGACGTACACAGACCTGTACGGTGACAACGCCCAGCTCGAACCCACAATCACGAATGGGTTGGGGCTGGACAGCCTCGGCCTGAAGCCCCTAGGCCTCGACCAACCGTCGAGCCTTCCGAAAGACACGACCAACGCTCAACCTGTACCTCAGACTACTCTGGGTACAGGCGTCGCGGGTCTGCCGAAGAACGCTCAAGGCGGCTCCATCATCGACATCGCGAAGGGCTACATCGGCGTCAACCGCTACGTCTACGGCAAGTGGGACTGCTCGGACTTCACGCAGAAGGTGGCCGCTCAGGTCGGCGCGAAGATCGGCGGCGACACAGCCTCACAGATGGACTACTTCCGCAGGAGTGGCCTCTTCTCCACCGACATGCGGACGGCTCGACCGGGAGACGTGCTCTACTTCGGTAGCAAGGGTTCTCCCTCGGGCAGGCATACGGGCATCTACATCGGCAACGGCATGATGATAGACAACGCAGGCCGTGGCATCCCCATCGGGAAGCGTTCCATCTCAGGGCGCACACTCTTGGGCATCGGACACCTCACGAGCCTTGTGAGGCCTTCAGGCGACCCGAAGAAGGGCATCGCCACCCCTGCGGACTACGGCATCGAAGGTGCCACGGGACGCATCGACCAGAAGGGTTCGGCTCCCTACGGGTTGCAGCCCGACTTCTGGGCATCGCTCGGGAGCGCCAACGCGCAGCTCCGAAGCGAAGGCTTGGGGACGGTGGGAGTCACCTCCGGCTACCGCAGCTTCGGCGAGCAGAAGGCGCTCTACGACAAGCAGCCCGAGCAGACCGCTCCCGCAGGTCATTCCGTTCATGGACTGGGTCTTGCTGCTGACCTCTCAGGAACGCCGAGGCAGCTCGCTCGCCTCGCTCAGATAGCCAAGGAGCACGGGCTGGTAAACTACGCGCAGGAGCCGTGGCACTACGCTGCTGCAACCGAGAAGGGGTGACGACCACATGAGACGCAATCCCATCATCACGAACTCGTCAGGTCATGGCATGGACTCGCGCAGTCATGGAGTCTCCGACCCCGGCGCGAATGTGCTGTACGACTCACGCCCCGACTTGACCGAGGACGACTACGCGCTGGGGTTCACCAAGCGCATCCACAAAGACCTCCTAGCCGTGTTCGCGGCCGTGGGAGAGGGCAAGGCATATCTCAGGGACAGGGGCTACTTCGCCACCGCCGACGACTACGCCGCGAACAAGAACAGCAACCTCTTCATCGAGTGGCACACCAACTCGGGCGGCGGCACTGGGGTAGAGGTCCTCTACCGCACGGAACGTTCCGAGAAGCTCGCGAAGATGATGGCGGCCGCTGGCTCCAAGGCTCTCGGGCTGAAGAACCGGGGCGCCAAGTTCCGCAACGACCTCGCGGTCCTGCACGAGCATCCCGGTATGGACTCCGTGCTCGGAGAGCGGTGGTTCGGCGACACATCCAAGGACGTCCACGCCTACCTCGCGAACAAGCCGAGCGAGGAGTTGGCGTACCTCAACTGTGTGCTGACGTGGATCGGCTGGCCGACGGTCATGCACCTTCCGCGCACATGGAACGCCGGACAGTCCGCGAACTACAAGATGAGATGGGAGGCCGCGAAGTGAAGAAGGCCATGAACATCGCTACCCTGAGAGCCGTCCGCACCTTCGCGCAGACGATGGCTGGTGGGCTGGGCGCTGTGTCACTCGCGGCATTGACCGCCACCGATGCGAGGCTGGCGGGACAGACGGCATTGCTCGGGCTGTTCTCCGCTATCGTCGCTGCGGCCATCGCGTTCTTCACGAACCTCGCAGAGAATCTTGAGGACGAGTGATGACGCCGGCCGACAATGACACCTACACACTCATCACCACGCTGATCGCCGACTTCCGCGCTGAGACGCAGCGTTCGTTCTCCGACCTCAACGCCGCTCTCCAAGACGTCCGCCTCAACGCGGTCACTCACGCGGAGTTGGCCGCCAAGTTCGAGGCGTCCGAACTCGACCGCAAACGGCTGAGAGCAGACCTCGACGCTTTCGCCACGCTGCTGCACGAGAAGGCGGACTGCAAGGACACCGACACGATGAACGCCGACATCGCCGAGCTCAGGCGGCTGGTCTACAAGGCCGTGGGGATCGGCGTGGCGTTGGCACTCGTGGCAGGCCCAGTCATCCAGTGGATACTCACGGGGAGGCTGTAGGCGAAGTACCGACCGAGGGGGTCATATGTCCGCACCGTACTATCTCACGGAGGAGTTCTGCCAGAAGAACGGGTTGAAGGGGGCGACGAGGCTAGCGGAGGAGTTCCCTGACGCGAGCAAGTCGGCGTGGAGGGCGAGACGCGGCGACATGCACCTTGCGTATCCCGACCTCGTGCCGAAGCTCGACAGGCAGGGAAGGCCGGTAGGGTCTCTGTCCGAGACGCCGGACAGCTCATGCCCGCTCGATTCCGAGGAACTGCTCCGCTGCCTCAAGGAGCCGACGAACGTCGTCGACCTCGCCAACCACTTCGACTGCTCTCCCGCTCGTGTGGAGAGGGCGTTGGAATGGCTCAAAGAGAAGCACCTCCTCGTCGCTGACACGGCGGCGGGCATCACGCTCGCCTCCACGATGCAGCCCACGCGCGAGGTCCACCCTATCGACACCTCGCAGTTCGCGAGTCAGGAGTTCTGCTTCGGCATCACCGCAGACTCCCACAACGGCAGCAAGTACGAACGTGTCGACGTGCAGAACGACCTCGCCGACAGGTGGGTGGCACAGGGAGTCTCCCGCGTCTTCGTGGCGGGCAACTGGATAGACGGGTCGGGCAGGAAGTTCAACCAGCACGACATCTACGTCCACGGCGTCGACGAACAGATCGCCAACTACATCGAGAAGCTCCCCCAGCGAGACGGTCTGGAGTGGGACGTGCTCTCGGGAGACGACCACGAGGGCTGGTTCGTCCAAGACGCGCACATCAACATCGGTCACGTCTTGGAGGCGGAGGCGAAGCTCGCAGGACGCGATGACATCCACGACATCGGCTACATGGAGCGGGACATAGAGCTGGTGCAGCCGGAGGGCTCAGCGAGGCTCAGAATCGCTCACATGGGCGGTGGGAGTGCATACGCGCTCTCGTACTCCATGCAGAAGTACGCAGAGTCGCTCCAGGGAGGGGAGAAGCCGCAGATCGTCGTCGGCGGCCACTACCACAAGTGGGACTACAACTACGCCCGCGAGATGCACCTCATCCAGCCGGGATGCACGCAAGACCAGACGCCGTTCATGCGGAAGCGGAAGTTGCAGGCGATGGTCGGTGGCGCGACGCTGTGGATAACGCAGAACGAACTCGGCATCATCACGAGCTGCAAGGTCGAGTGGATGCCCTACTACGACCAGAAGTTCTACGCCTACCGATGGAAGAAGCCGGAGTCTTGCCCCGAAACCGAGCTAGGGGTAGAGTCTTAGGAGCGTCCTCTCGGTCGCCTGAAGGCCCTCCGCTCGCGGGGGGTCTTCGCTTTCTCGGGAGAGTGTTTGACACGTCTTACGCTTGGTGATATACCACCATCGAGGAGCATCAACGAGGAAGAGGGAGGTACGTCATGGGCACAACATTCACTGTCATCAGTAGTGAGTCATGTGATGACGAATGGCCGGAAGGCTGGGACAAGACCACCAGTATGGTCGAGGGCGACTTGGCCGACCGCATACGCGCCAAGGTCGGCGTCTACGAGCACACTCCTGTCATCATCGTCGAGGAGCAGACCGATGGGGGTTGGAGCGAGTACACGCAGGAGACGGACTACGAGTTCGAGCTGCGCGTCGGCAACGAGACGGTGCAGCTCCCTTCGCGCTATCCCTACACCGCAGTTGGGATGCTCTCGTTGTGGCTGGACGGTGATGCCTGATGACCACCAAATCCTGCTCCACTGCTCCGACGTCCGTGTGCCCTGTCATCTACGAGCGGGCGCGCAACCTCGGCCTTGAGGAGAAGCCGCTCTACCTCACGCGGGAGGTCGCGCTCATCCTCGGGTTCGACGACGATCCGAACGGCATCGCCAAGGTGCAGCGGATGAAGGAGGCGGGAGTCCTGAAGGCCGCTCCCCACAAGCCCAAGGCGCCTGCGTACTTCTACGCGACCGCCCTTGAGACCTACGTCAATCCGTAACACTTGCCGACAGCATCCCCGAGTGGTAGCTTTGCTGTAGGCGAAGTGTTGCAATCTAGGCTTAGAGGAGGACCATGTCATCTCTGCAAAACACCACTGGCAGTACACAGCACGCCTGGGACGCTTCGCCGCTTTCCACTCCTCGCTGTGTGCTGCTCGTGGTGTTTTGGGGGGCGCCATCATGCCTTGGCTGAAGATTGACGATGGCTTCACGGAGCATCCTAAGTTCAACTCCTGCCGGGACTACGACCTTTCTGTAGCAGTGATGGTGCAACTCATGTGCTACTCAGCCAGAAACCTGACGGATGGCGTGATACCAGCCCGAATCCTGCATCGCCACAACTCCGCAGTCGTTAGTGATCTCATCGAGGCGGGCTTCTTGGAGATGGCTAGCACGGAGGGAACCTACCGCATCCACGACTACCTCGACTACAACCCAAGCAGGGAAGAGGCTCTTCTGCTCAAAGAGAAACGCCGCCTTGCCGGTAGCAGTGGTGGCAAACGGTCTGGTGATATGCGGTATCCCTGGTGGAATGAGATGGTCGACCTATTCGGGGCATGCGTGAGATGTGGGACTAAGAACTCTCCTCTGACTCGCGACCACATCATCCCAAGATATCAAGGCGGGACTCACGGGCCAGACAATATCCAACCGCTATGCCGTCCCTGCAACTCCTCCAAAGGACCAGACACAACCGACTACCGGCTAGCGTTCGCGGTTGAGAACGGTCTCTTGATACCCCAAGAGTGGCTGACTCCTAACTCCAAGCAAATGCTTGAGCAAATGCTTGAGCAAACAGGGAGCAAAAGGCCAAGCCGAATCCAACCCCGTACCCGTACCCGTTCCCTTACCCAAACCCGTAAAGAGACAAGTTCTTGTCGCGATGCGCAGATGCGCAACATCCCCGAGAACGTCCTCGGCTACTGGATCGGCAAGATGGACAGAGAGCCCAACGAGGCTGAGGCGAGGTCGCTTCGGAACCTCTGCAAGCGGTTCAAGTCCGACATCGTCGCGTTGGCAATCGGACAGGCCGTGACACAAGGGGAAGCCCCGACGAACTTCGCTCTCATCACGACGATAGCCAAGAGGGAGTCAGAATGAGTACCGCGACATTCATCCCTCGCAGCCACGTCATCGAACAACACCAGCGGGCGAGATGGAAGCTGCGCAACGCAATCAAGTGCGGTCAAGTTGAGAAGAAGACCACCTGCGATGTCTGTGGAAGTGACGACAGAGTAGAAGCTCATCACCCTGATTACTCGGAACCCCTGAACGTGAGATGGCTCTGCAAGAAGTGCCACTACTCCCATCACGGCGGAAGGCAAGGTGCACCTAGATGAGGACGCAAAGAGCGTGCAGACAACCGCATGGAACCAACGCGAAGTACAACGCCGGCTGCTCCTGTCTTGAGTGTTGCGACGCCCACGCGGAGTACGTCAGGACGTTCCGTCGTGTGGAGAGCGTCGTCACGGTCATGGAGCACATCAACAGGCTCAGGCTCATGGGAATGAGCATCGGAGCCATCTCCAATGCTTCCGGTGTGATGGAGTGCCACATCACGAAGATCGCCAGAGGAGACAGGATTCGCGTGAGGCGTTCGACCGCCGAAGCCATCCTCTCCGTCACTCCGATGCCCTGCCCCGCCAAGGTCTACATCCCGTCAGGACCGACTCGGATGCTCTTGGAGAAGATGCGGAAGCACCACACCATCACCGAAGTCGCGGATGCGTGTGGCATCGCTCGGGTGACGGTCTACAAGAACATCCCACATCAGTTCCGCGTCATGGCGAGGACTGCGATGAAGGTCGAGGAGGGCGCGAAGAAGCTCGGCATCATCAAGGGCAACGTCGACCTCGAACGATTCGAGATGCTCCGGTCAGATGGGGTCGCACCCGAAGTCGCGGCTGACGTCATGGACATCTCAGAGCGGCATGTGTGGAGGCTCGAAGCAGCACGAGCGTAAGTGTCAGACCGAGAGGACAGACTGCGAGGGCAGTCAGAGAAAGGAGAGGGAAGTGAAGTTCTCACCCGAACAGCTCGAAGCGAGACGCAAGGGTATCGGCGCCTCTGAAGCGGCGGCCGTGCTGGGTCTCTCGAAGTGGCGCGGTGCCATGGAGATTTACTTAGACAAGATAGGCGTCCCGAACGACGTCGAAGAGTCGGAGCCGATGTACTGGGGCACGAAGAAGGAACCCATCATCCGTGAGCGGTTCGCGGAAGACCATCGCGAGCTTGTGGTTATCCCTGGGACAGTTGCCTACACCGAGTCGGGCGGAATCTGCACCTCTGGGGAGCGTGACTTCATCTTCGCCTCCCCTGACGCCCTACTGCACGATGACAACGCTGGAGTCACAGGGAAGATAGTCGCCGGTCTCGAAATCAAGACGGCCACGCAGTTCAAGGCGAACGACTGGCCGCCCTCTGGAGACCCTTCAGGCGTTCCCGTCGACTACTGGGTGCAGTGCCAACAGTGTATGTACGTGACGGGGCTGGACAAGTGGTGGCTTGCCGTCCTCATCGGATCGGCCGACTACCGCGAGTACCTCATCGAGCGCGACCAGGAGTTCATCGACGGCCTCGTCATCAAGCTGACCGAGTTCTGGAAGCTCGTCGAGGACAGGACGCCGCCCCCGTTCGACGAGAGCGATGCGTCGAAGCGGGTACTCGACATGCTCTACCCCGCCGAGGACGCCATACTCGAACCCGCGTTGGGTCTTCCGAGCGAGGCCGACGCTCTCGCCTTGAGCATCATCTCGCTCAAGACCGTCATCAAGGAGACGACCTCCCGACTCAAGCTCGCTGAGAACACGCTGAAGGGCATGATGGGCGACAACGCGCTCGGGTTCACGCCCTCCGGTTACGAGGTCGGGTGGAAGCCAGTCCACAAGGAGCCCTACGAAGTGAAGGCTCAGGACTACCGAGTCCTGAGCGTCAAGAAGACCGAGGAGTAGACATGGACGAGCGTAAGACAGCCGCCGCCGTCGCGAAGAACGCCCTCGCGACACAGGAAGCCACCGCCGAGCAGAGCAAGGGCGTGACGCTAGCGCAGTATCTGGACAAGCAGAAGCCCGCCATCACCTCCGCTCTCCCGCGCAACATCGACGTGGACCGCTTCACCCGCATCTGTATGACCGTCGTCCGCACCAACCCGAGGCTCCTGAAGTGCGACCCCATGTCCATCCTCGCCGCCGTCATGCAGTCCGCGCAACTCGGCCTTGAGCCGGGGTCAGGCTTGGGCGAGGCCTACATCATCGCGTACGGCAACCAAGCCCAGTTCCAGATGGGCTATCGCGGGGTCGCCAAGCTCGCGCACAACTCGGGCGACGTCACCACCATCGAGGCCAGAGCGGTCTACGACGGCGACCAGTTCAAGGTCTACCTCGGCACCGATCCGCGTATCGAGCACATCCCCGACGCCACCTCGCGCGACTTCGACAGCCTCACCGCCGTCTACGCCGTGGCGACGATGCACGACGGTAGCAAGCAGTTCGACTACATGACCAAGGAGGAGATAGAGGCCCACCGCGACCACTACTCCAAGGCGAAGGGTTCCGATACCCCGTGGGGCGACAAGCTCTCCGCCGTGGAGATGGCGAAGAAGACGGTCGTCATCCGTCTCGCCAAGATGCTACCGCTCTCCGCAGAGGTCTCACGCGCCTTCGCATCCGACGGCGTCGTGCGGCACGAACTGAGCGCCGACATGACGATGGTGCCCGACGCCGAGTCAGAGAGCGTCGAACCCTCGGCCTTGGGCATCGTGGAAGTGGACGATGACGGCGTGGTCGTCGAGGAGGCGCCGAAGAAGGGCGAGAAGGCCACCACCTCCGACGGCTCCGAGGTCGTCATCGGCGAGCAGGAGATAGCGTGGCCGGCAGAGGAGGCACAGAAGTGAACCAGACGACGCTCCAAGAACTCTCTGACGCCGCCACGAAGGGCGAATGGCGGGTTCTCGACCATGGTTCTGCGATAGGGACGCCCGAAGAGGATGTCGCCTACACGAAGGACAGTGAGAAGGCTTGGTACACGCCGCATAGCAGGGAGAACGCACGATTCATCACCGAACTCGTGAATCAGTACCGGAGTGGCCAACTCTTCCGAGGAGGTTCCGATGAGTGACCAGACGACGCTCCAAGTCTCCCCCTATCCCATCGGACAGGCATGGTGTGAGGCTCACTCGAAGGCGACGAGGTACATCGTCGACCGAGCGCACGCCATCAACGGAGGCGGCAAGAAGGCGCGGATGCAGTCCATCATCGAGGAGATGCGGAAGGACGGCGAATATTTCGACCTCACGGCCGAGCGCGGCTACGGATTCGATCACCGTGACCGCTCCGAAGTCACCCGTCACATCATGGCCGTCTACGGCGTGGACTTCGTCATCCGCAAGTCCAAGAGCGACGCACAGGCGGTAGAGGCAACGCCGAAGGTACGGCAGCTTGGGCGGACGTGGTGAACAACTAGGAGTATTGCGCGTGACACATATCCTGTGTATCATGGCCGCATAGTACCGGACGAGGAGTGAGCCATGAAGAGATGCACCCGATGTGGGATTGAGAAGCCTGAGACCCCGGAGTTCTTTCCGAACGACAAAACCAGGGCGCGGGGCCTCCATCCCTGGTGTCGAAAGTGCGTCTCAGAACAAGGCAGAATTCGTCGGGCTCCCTTCTTGAAAGACCATGCCGACGTAGATGATCTTGCTCACAACATCAGTATTACCGAGGGCGGTTGTTGGGAGTGGAGGTTCACGCGCAACGAGTTTGGATACGGTCTCATTCCTTATCAGGGCAGGAACGTCCGAGCGCATAGGTTCTACTTCGAGAAAATGGTAGGTCCTATACCAAAGGGCGGGGAGGTTCATCACGTATGCGAAAACCCACCGTGCGTTAACCCGTCTCATTTAATGGTTGTGACGGCGATGGAGCATCGTGCATTGAGTCGAAGTGCAAAACTAGACTGGACCAAGGTCGATGAGATTCGTAGACGACACGCGGAGGGTGAAAGTGCCTCGCACCTCGCCCGCGAGTATGGGGTTCACAATTCCGTCGTCTGCCGCATCGTAAACGGAAAGGCCTGGGTGCTGGCGTGAATGAGTATCACAAGATGCTTATGCCGCACGAGTCCCTTCTTCCCGGCTACTGCGTGATTTGCGGTACTAGGCCAGCCGAAATGCATCATGTAGTGCGTCGATCTCAAGGCGGTGCTAATGGCCCGAGAATGCACTTGTGCGGGCGAGGAAACACATCTGGCCACCATGGCGAGGCGCATCAAAACAGGCTCCACTTCAAGTGGGACAACGGATGGTGGTGGCTTGAGACGCCAGCACCACTGAAGTATGAGAAGGCGTTGGAACTGTCAGGCTGGAAGCGAATCTAGGAGGAAGAGGATGAGGGTAGGACTCGTAGGCTGCGGTTACTGGGGGCGCAACATCAAGAAGGTGCTCGACCGCATCGGCGTGCTGAGTGGCGTGTATGATGACGACCCCGAGCGTTCGACGTTCGCCGACTTCGAGGAGCTGGTGGAGAACTCCGACGCCGTGGTGATCGCCACGCCCGTCGAGACGCACGCCGGATTGGCAGTGGATGCGCTGAGAGCTGGCAAGCATGTCTTGGTCGAGAAGCCGATGGCGCTTGCGGGCGGACAGTGCCAAGAGATGATTGACGAGGCGCGGATGCAAGGCAAGACCCTCATGGTCGGCCACTTGATGCGCTACTCCCCCGCCTTCATGTACCTCGTCAACTACATCGGACATGGGGGTATCGGCGACATCGTATCTATCCACTCGTCGCGTCTCAACCTCGGGAAGATACGGACGGTCGAGAACGCTGCATGGTCGCTGGCGCCGCATGACGTCTCGATGATTCTCGCGTTGATGGGCAAGCCGATGACCGTACAGGCTCAAGGAGTGCGGTTCTCCAACGCGAAGATCGAGGACACCGTCCACATCAACCTCGGGTACGAACACTCGCTCGCCCACATCCACGTCTCGTGGCTCACTCCCGAGAAGGTGCGGAAGCTCACCGTCGTCGGGACCGACAAGATGGTGGTGCTGGATGACCTCGCCGCCGAGAAGGTATCCATCCACAACAAGGGCGTCAATGTCGCTGTGGGGGACTACCGCGACGTGAGGTACGGTGACATACTCCAGCCGTGGATAGAGGCCACGCAGCCTCTTGAAAATGAGCTGCGCCACTTCGTCGCGTGCTGCCAGCATGGGGGAGTTCCGCTCTCCAGCGGGCAGGACGGGCTGGAGGTCATCCAGGTGCTCGCGGCCTGCGATGAATCTCTTGCTAACGGTGGAGAGCCGGTCGTGATACGATGATGAGGAAAAGAGCGACCCCCGCGAGTGCGACCTCCGGGGGCGTGGCCACAACCGAACGGACGGTGTGACATGAATGATTCTATCATCTCCCCCAAGCTGTGCGAATGCGGTTGCGGCCGACCTGCGCCGATAGCAGCGCGCAGCAAGCCGAGCATAGGCCATATCAAGGGTCAGCCCGTGCGGTTCATCGTGGGTCACGCCGCGACTTCGCGAGTGCCTGCGTACATCGTCGACGAGGACACTGGCTGTTGGAACTGGAACCGCTACAAGACGGGTTTGGGATATGGCGTGACCAGCGTCAACCGGAAGCCTCGCGCAGCACATCGCGTCTACTGGGAGCGTGAGAACGGTCCCGTCCCCGAGGGTCTCGAACTCGATCACCTATGCCGGAACCCGTCGTGTGTGAACCCCGCGCACCTCGAAGCGGTCACTCGGGCGGTAAACCTCCAGCGAGGTCTCAAGGCGAAGCTGAACCCTGCCAAAGTCAAAGAGATTCGCTCAAGGCAGGATGACTCCATTGACTCTCTTGCGTCGGAGTTCGGCGTCAGCAAGTCCACCATCTGTAAGGTAAGACTCGGGCGGACATGGAGGAACATCTGATGTTCGATTCGCTAGGCATCAACCTCAAGTGGTCGGCCGGCTGCATCGTCAAGCCCAACACGCATTTCGGCGCGAACTGCCGTCTCGGTCACAACGCCTTCGTGAGGGAGAACTGCACGATAGGCGATGACGTCACCATCGGCGCGAACGTGGTGGTGGAGAACGACACGGTCATCGGCAGCAGGACGCGCATCCAAACAGGCGGCTACATCACAGCCTTCTGTGTCATCGGGGAGGACGTCTTTATCGGCCCGATGGTCTGCACCACCAACGATCCGCACATCGGCGCGCGTCCCGACCTCCCCAACGAGGGCTGCACCATCCTCGACGGAGCCAGGATAGGAGCGGGCGCCATCATCCTGCCCGGAATCGTCATCGGCAAGGACGCCGTCGTCGCAGCGGGAAGCGTCGTGACGAGGGACGTGCCGTCGGGCAAGCTCGTGATGGGAGTCCCTGCGCGAGTCGTCGAACCCGACCCCGACCACCTCGCCATCGAACGTCGCGAGGCCGACGACGAGGCGCACGATGCCAACTGCTACGTCAATCCGTTCGATGGAGGTGTGCTGTGAAGCTGACCCGCTACCCCGAACCCCTCTCGCCCACCACCGGCCGCGTCATCTTCTTCGCGGCGATGGCGTGGCTGTTCCTGCTGGCGTGGGCGATGGCGAGCGGGGGTGCGGCATGAGCGCCGAGACGCATTGTGACCGCTGCGGAGTCGTGAAGCCGTGGCTGCGCTTTGGGTGGACTTGGGACTGCATCATGCGGGCTGGATACAAGGACATCGACCTGTGCCCGAAGTGCAAGGACGAGTTCACGGACTTCCTGCATGGCCGCTCCGTGCAAACCGTGGAAGACCGCGAGGCCACCCATGACTGACCGCTACCGCCACGCCTGCATCGCGCTGGTCTGCCTCGCGTGCGTGGCCGCGATGATCGGCGGGGCTGCGATATGCCAGTGGGCGGTGACGGCTCCGTGAAGCCGATTGCGGAGCTGCTTGAGGAGTTCGCACCCGAGAAGGCGCGCATCATCGCCGAACTCGGCACGGACGAATCCGACGAGCAGGAGCGGCGCGTCCAACGGTACTGCACTGAGTACGCATGGGCGCTGTACCGCGTCGAGCACGACTTCCACGACGACTCCGACGATCCGCACGAGCCCTGGAACTTCGACTGGCTGCGTGCGCACCGCGAGCAGTGGAGCGATGCAGCCCAGCTCCTGCCCGTCCGCAACTTCCACGACCTGTGCAGCGAGGGACGAATCATCTTCCATGAGCTGCACCCGGAATGGCAGGCCGAGCATGACCGCAAGTGCGCGTCTGAGTCTGGCCGGCTGTTCTGATGACCTACCCCCGACCAATCCGAGGTGATCTCGTGAAGGTGACTACATTCGCTATCTCGCTCGCCCTGTTCGCGGCTATGTCCGCTAGCCCCGCGTCCGAGGTGGTCTGAGTGGCTGAGCAGTCGCCGCTCCCTTCGGACTGGCCTGATGCTGATGCGCTGAAGGCCGCTCTATTGAGGGGCAAGTCGGCTCGCAAGTCGCCGCGCAGCATCGAAGTACGCCTCGACTATCCCATGAAGATTGCCTATGCCGACCCGCCCTACTTCGGCTGCGGAAAGAGGCTCTATGGAGACTTGCATGAAGATGCTTCCGAGTGTGATACCCGCGAATTCCACTTCGAGCTCGTGCAGCGGCTTGTCACGGAGTTTCCAGACGGATGGGCTTTGTCTTGTAACCCCAGCGACCTTGCCTTCATGCTCCCCATCATGCCCGACGACGTGCGGGTCAGTCCGTGGTGCAAGACATGGCACCGAATCCGTCCGAACGTCTCCGTGCAGTACGCATGGGAACCGCTCATATGGAGAGGCGGTCGGGCAATCAAACGGCGCAATCCGATGGTACGCGATTGGCTGGCGTGCCCGGTCACGCTGCAAAGGACGGTGAAAGGCGCGAAGCCCGACGCTTTCTGCATGTGGATGTTCCGACTGCTCGGCTTGCAGCCAGATGACGAATTCCATGACCTGTTCCCTGGCTCGTTCGCGGTCACTGACGCATGGAAAGCGTTTACGAGCCAGATGACGCTCCCCTCACGGAAGGCTGACGAATGAAACTCCGCTTCCTCACTCTCACGCTCCTGCTCTGCTTGCTGCCCTCTGCCGCCTTCGCTTCCCGCGTCCCACCGGCGCACCCGCATGGCCGCGATGCCCGCGTGAAGGCCGCAATCTGCGAGGTGGCCGCGAAGCACGGATATGGGCCAGTCCAGACCCGCGCGCTGCTCGTGCTGGCGTACCGCGAAAGCTCGTGGGAGCCGACGCAGAAGACGGGGAGCTGTTGGGGGCTGTTTCAGCTCTCTCGCTCCATGTGCCGAGGCCATCACTGGGGACGTGTGCGGTGGAACACCGACCGCGCCATCACGTACATCAGGCATCGGTACGGCACGCCCCGCAAAGCCCTGGCACACAGCCTCCGGTACAACTTCTACTGACATCGAAAGGAGCGTGGCATGAGCGACTACACAGCAGAGGACGCGCTGAAGGACGTTGAGATGTTCGTCGGCAAAGGCGTGGCAGGTACGCGCCTCACCGCCTTCATCACCCGCATCACCGCCGAGAACGCCGAGCGCGAGGCCGTCCAACTCGCTTTCCGCAACGCCGCTAGACAGCTCGGAAACGAGCGTGGAGGTACGGCTATCGCCTACATGACCGCGCTGCTGAGTGAAACGGGCATGGACGACCACGCGGCCTATGAGCTGGCGTGTGCAATCGACACCACCGCCCGTCCGTATGTAGAGAGGAGCGAGGGATGAGCTGGCACCAGCACCCACACCGTCGCACGCCCGACATTCAGTACAGCCGCTCGTATCCGACCATGCCTGACACCCCCGACTCAGTAGCAGAGGCGCGCATTCCGCAAGGCGTCGTGCAGCTTGCGGAGGAAGGCATCAGTTGGTGCCGAGCGCAGAATCACGCCTACGGCGATTGTGTCGGATGCGAGCACCGAAATGTGTGCCGCAAGCGTGAACAGCTCGCCAACCTCACCCGCGCCCTCTCGTCCCCCACTCCCGAGCCGACACGCAATAAGTACGAGTTCTGCCGAGTATGCGGGTCTAGCAAGCGCAGCCTTCGGTTCAACATCGGACCCCTCGGAACGGAAATACTCTGTCCGAGTACATGGCATGGTGTGACTCCCGAGCCGACTGACGCTTGCCCGTACAGCGCGTGCGTTGGGAAGGCGTGCAGCGTCACTCCGCACCCCGATACCTGCAAGCGCACCCCCACTCCCGCCCCTGAGCCTGAGTACGTCGCCACATTCCCGAATAGCTTTGCAGAACCGAGCATCGTCCCCGCTCTTGAGCCTGATGTGGAGGCGGCGCTAGACGTGCTGTCTGTGCTGACCGACCAGCCGTGGCAGCTCACCCACGAGTCGCTGAAGCACTCGAAGCCAGCTCTCGCCACCCTCCGCAGCGCACTCGAAGCCAAGGACGGGCGCATCGAGGAGCAGCAACAGGAAATCGTGAAGCTGCACGGCTGGCTCGACACGATGGCGCAAGACAAGCCTATACCGCTCCCAGCCGAGATTCGTCAGCTCCACGCCAAGCTCACCCTCGTATCCGAGCAGAGAGACAGGCTGCGGGAGGCGGGGAAGGCGATGACAGTCGCCAATGCCAAGTTCACGACGATGCGCGACGAATGTGGAGACGCGCCTGCCCGCGAGTGCTGCTGCTCATGCGATGCGTTCTTCATGGCGCACGACGAACTCAAAGCCGCTATCGAGGAGGCACAGTGACCTGCCAAGCCTGCGACGAACTCGACACCCGCATCCTGAGCCAAGGACTCGACGTCGGCGAGGAGTTGCCCACCGTCTGGATAGACACCGGCACACAGCGCGTCGGCATCCAGGTGCTCGCGTGTGAGCATCACGCCGCCATGTTGCAGAAGCTCGTGGACCTCGGACTCAGAGTTACGGAAGGGAGAAGGCCGTGAGTCGCATCAATCTGTTGCTAGTGGCCATGAGTAGTGGAGTGAACCCACTGAGACTCAAAGAGGAACTCAAGCACGCTCCTCGCGATGGGTCTCCTCTGGTCGTCCCATGTCGCGACCCAAGAGGGGTCCAACTTCTCACCATCGACTCGGCCGTCCTCGTCGCGGAACAGACCAGCGACACCGAGGCCATCATCCGTATCGACCTCGTGGCGAAGGAGGACTCGTGATTCCGCTTCTCGATCTGCGTTCTCAATATCTCGACCTCATGGAAGACCTCAACGATGCCGTGCTCACCACGATGGCGAACGCGAGCTTCATCGGCGGCGAGGCGGTCACACGCTTCGAGGCCGAACTCGCCGCCTACCTCAACGTCAAGCACGTCATCACCTGCAACAGCGGCACCGACGCCCTCGTGTTGGCACTCAAGGCGAAGGGGATAGGTTTCGGCGATGAGGTCATCACCACGCCCTACACCTTCTTCGCCACCGCAGAGGCTATCGTGACCGTCGGCGCCGAACCCGTCTTCGTCGACATAGACCCCGAGACCTACAACCTCGACACGCGACAGGTCCAAGACGCCATCACCGAGTACACAAGAGCCATCATCCCGGTTCATCTCTTCGGGCGCACCTGCCCCATGCCCCATCTCCGTTACATCGCCGACACGCACGACCTGTTCCTCTTGGAGGACGCATGTCAGGCCATCGGCGCGAGAGGTGTCGGACTGGGAGACGCCGCTGCGTACTCGTTCTTCCCCTCCAAGAACCTCGGGTGCGCCGGCGACGGCGGTGCTCTCACGACTGACGACGACGACTTGGCTGCCCTTGCGCGTTCCCTCGCGCATCATGGGATCGGCGACTACAAGTACCTCCACCACCGTTTCGGGATGAACTCCAGACTCGACGCGATGCAGGCCGCCATCCTCTCGGTCAAGCTCCCCCATCTCGACAGGTGGAACGGACTGAGGCAGGCAGCGGCCGCAATCTACGACGACCTGTTGCGCGACACACCCCTCACGCTTCCGCAGGGCGGCTATGACGGCTCACACGTGTACCACCTATACATCGTGAGGCATGACCACGCAGCGGAGCTTACAGCGGCTCTCAGAGGCTCAGGGATAGGTACGGGCATCTACTACCCTCGGCCACTCCACCGCCAGAAGGCGTTTTTGGGCTACTGGCCTGAGATTCCGTGTCTGCCCGTGTCCGAGAACACTGCGTCCACGACCTTCGCGCTCCCATGCTATCCCGGCATCACCGTGGAGCAGCAGCAGGAGGTCGTCGACGTGCTGAAGGGAGAGTTCCGATGAGGTTCGTCAGGATATGGCCGTTCCTGTGGATGCCTACGGTCGGGTTCTTTCTAGGCAGGCTTTCTGGGTACTCCGATGTCGGCGTCCTCAACGTCATACTACTCGGCTTCGCGTTTGCGCTCGGTACGTGTTTCGAAGACAAGGGAGACAACCGATGAGGTTCGCACTCGCCATCATCCTCGCCGTGTGCATCATGCCGCCCTATCCGTGGGGACGCGTCGGACACGGCCACCACTACCACCACTACACGAGGGAGGCATCGTGAGCATCAGAGGCATCATCGAAGACGACGGGGTCGCAACTCCGTTGGACGTGAGGCTGTTCGATAAGGGCGCGACGGCAGAGGTGGCCGACGCCTACGGCCACTACATCACACAAGACATGACGCCCGAGTTCGCCACCTTCATCGCCATCTTCGACCCCGAGCACGTCGCGCTCATGGAGGCGGTCGTGGAGGCGGTCGAGCATGACGGGAAGTGCGGCGTTTGCGGCAGGAGCGAACTGTTCTCGCAGGGGTGGATGCAGCCCATCAAGCACAACGACGGCTGCGCTGTCGCCGCCCTTGCCGCCTACCGCGAGGAGCGTGGGCTATGACCGGCAAGCAGCCCTGGACGCTCATCAACCCCCGAGGCCACGAGTACAACGTCTGGACGACCACGGGGCTGAAGAGCCCCATCGTCATCCGCAAGTCGTTCAAGATCGTCATACCCACCGACTTCGACATGGACAGGCTCATCGCGCAGGGCTGGAGCTTCGGCGCGACCTACGTTGACCGACAGTCAGGTTCCGACTAGCATTCGGTGTGGTGGGAAGCCCACCTCTGCGCGGAAGGCCCCCTCTTCCCCCTAGCCGCGCAGGACCCCCGGTCTCGGGCCGTGGCAGCAGTGCGTCCCCTCAACGCGCAGCGCCAGCTCTCAAGGCAGCGGTCCGAGACAGAGGGCGTCAGGTTCCAAGCGTAAGAGAGGCAGGGGAACATGAGACTTCTGGGCGTGGACTGGGACGAAGAAGAGGGCACGATCACCGTTACGCTTGCAGGGGACGAAGAGGACGCCGAGGCCCTGGACGACATGGCCGGCAACAGGGTGGCGGTCAGTTCTGACGAGTAGGGACGCGACACAGCACGAGCAGAGGACCCGCCACATCTGACGGGTCCTCTCTGTTGGCACTCTCTATGAGGTTACTTCTTCACCATCCTACCCCCTTCCGGTGACAAGTTCGTATCTCTGCCAGCTCCCCCCGTCATACACGAGCACCTGACTCCTGTCCTCATCCACCTCCACAGCGGAGCCAGCGAGGAGCTGCCACTCGTCCATCATGTACGGGCTCACGATGTCTGAGAGACGCTCACACGCGAGAGCTTCGGCCGCTTCGGGAGAGTCCGATGCGAGAATGACCCTGGCCGTGGCCTTGTCCCCCGAGTGGTCGAATGTGACCTCGTAGACCATCCTTGCTCCTCTCGGTGTAGAACGCTCCTTAGCGGGTACTGGGGGAAGGAGGTTCCAGTACCCGCCGGGGAGGGTTCTGCTACCACGACGCCCGATAGGTGTAGTACGTCGTATGCTCGCCGTCCTCATCCAGCACAGGCGCGAGCTGGTCGACGGTCTCGCGCAGGTCGTCCAAGTAATACTCGTCGTACGCGGTGGAGCCGAAGAAGAACCCAGCGGCCACAGGGAGAAGCGAAGCGGCGAACTGCGGGTTGAGGTTCACCACGCCGGGTTCCATGATGTCGGCCCACTTGCCGTTCTCCAGAGACTGCCCGTTGGCGATCTCCCCCGAACCTGTCTCCGTGCCATCCAGCACGCGCTGGCAGAGCGCAACCAGTTCGCGTAGCTGAGTCGTGCTCACGTCATAGCTCCCGCAATCGTCCTCGCCGTCCTGAACGTTTCGGACGAACCAGCCGTGGATTGCGTTGGCCTTGCGCCAGTACGCGATGCGCTCGGTGACAGACTCCACGCGCTCAGCCTTGACACCCTTCGGGAACGCTATCGCTTCTATCTCGGTGCGGTCGCCATACATCCCGTAGTACGTGTCTTTCGTCAGGTACATATCAAGTCCCATGTCCTCACTCCCTCTTCTCGTAGTGCCCTGCGATCCGCCCACTGCCTCCACAGTGAGCGGCGTGCGGGGTACTAGCGCGATGCCGCCGAGTAGCCGTCCAGGTAGTGCGCTAGTGCGCGTTGCAGGTCGTACTCACTGACGCCGGACGCGATGTCCGAGTACAGCTCATAGGACTCGCCACGCTCACAGACGCGCCACATGCGGCCGTACGTCTGCGAACCCTCTTCCAGGTGCCACACGCGACCAGGCGTGTTCGGTACGGTGCGCGCCAGTCGCTCCATCAATCCCTGCGTGTATCGCTTGTCAGCCCTCATCTTCCTCATCCCTTCCGCTTGTAGTGTCCACACGCCTTAGACTTGGAGGTTCCATCCCACACCAGCGGCCGGCCGTTGACCGACTCACGCCAGTGTGCGGGACAGGTGTAATGCCGCCCCTCCTTGCGTCGACGCTCGCAGGTGTCGCAGGGGTTCACGCCCGCCACAACCAAACGCGCTTGTCGACGAACAGAGAGAGCCACAGAGCCCACAGAAGCAACACACCTAGAGTGTCCCTCATCACTGCACCCCTTCCCAAAGGTGCGGCCAGTCGACCGCGCGTCGGGCGCTCACCGAAGCAAGCGCCCGCTACGCGAACGGCTAGGACTCGAATGCCCACACAGGCATAGCGTGCAGAGCGCAGTTGATGCTACCGATCAGCAGCCTACTCGGGGTCGGCGTGTCAGTCACGAGCAGCGAGTCGCAGTCAGCGAGTGCGCGCCCGATCAACTCCAACACCCACACAGCCCATGCAGCACGGTCGGTAGACCAGTAGACCGCTACCGCAGCGGCGCACTTCATCAGGTCAGCCGACACACTCTCGACCAGTGTGCGGTTCTCCTCGTTGTCAGACTGGGTAGGAGTGTGTAGTGTCGCACCCTGCGCTGCCCGCAGGTCGTCGTGCATGATGGTGAGCAGCGCAGCAGCCGTACGGACGTCGGTAGTAGGGTCTGTGCTGGTGTAGCTCATCGTTCCCTCAGTGCTCATCGTGATCGCCTTCCCGTGGGTGTGTAGCCCTCTGCTACAACACGCATGATAGTCACTCATTCCCCGCGTGTCAACTCTCTAACACTCTCATGCGTTGTCATAGTGGAAATGGTACAGGTGTACCGATGGGTGAATCACGTGTGCACCCACACCACACGCCAGTCGATCCACGCGCCGGCACACGATGGGAAGGACAGGGGAAGGGTGTACGTTCCGACTATGACGTTTGCTGATACGTCGCATAGGCTCATGTGAATGTCTGATAATACATCTTATGTACAGCTACGACGTTTCCCCTGCTCCTGGCGTTGCGTGTCCCCCCCTCCCCATGCGTTTTGCATAGATGCGTGCTCTGTATGTGTGATTCAGGGCTCAGATCGTGCCGTGTGTGACCGGCAGGCCTCCCCCGCGACCCCGCGCGGGTCCCGTCAGACCGATACTGATTGCTACCCTCCTCCCTACTCGCACGTTTTCCCGAATCCGCAGGTCAGGTGTCGTGCGTCCACCGTCGCCATACCGCCTCAGAGCGCCCTTTCCCCCCTCATTTGCGTGTCTTGAGGCTCATCTCACCCTCGCCGAAGGCGTATGAGAGGTCTCCAGGTCCCCCGAAATCCGGTTCAGATGCCCCGAATCGGGGTCAGGAGTGCCGGAAATCACGGGGTTTTACTAGCGCAGGGTGGAGTCGTCCTGCGGAAACGTCTGGAATCGCCGAAAATCGTCTCTCAGACAGCCGTGGTGACGGATTTCGGGTTCGGGGTTAGACTTATGTGCAGTGAGACCCCGAGAGAGAAAGAGGCATCGAGATGGCAGTCACAGCCACACTCAAGGAGGCGTACGGAGCGACCCCCACCGTCGCCACCGCCACCAATCTGAACTTCCTCGCCGCAGACGGTGCGAGCGGAGCCGACACCACCACCGAGCCTGCCGCACATCCCATCCCGATCCCCGGCAGCAACTACTGGTACTCCTACGAGCGGTGGTTCTACCTGCTGTTCGCGGGCAACTCCAACGCCATCACGAGCATCTACGTGTGGAAGTCGGCTGGCACGTTCAACACGGGCTATGCGCTGTACGCCAACGTCAAGACGCCGAACCCGACCACGTACGTCCAGTCGGCGGGCAACAGCGCAACGCAGTCGTCCTACGCGACGGGTGCCATCCCGACCTCGCAGGGGACGGGACTGACGCCGACCTACAACGCGAGCGGCACGAAGTCGGACTACGTCGTCTCGCAGATGCGCGTGGCCGCAGGCGCGACTCCGGGCGCGTGCGTGAGCGACACGCTGACCATCGCCTGGCAGTACAACACCACGGGCTAGACCCCATCGGCTCCGATACCACGGAGAGGCGGCAATACCATGCCCCGATTCACCGCGACCTACGACGACGGCACGACCTTCGAGGGCGGGCTGACCGATGGGAGCTTCCATGCCATCGACCAGTCCCGCCTTCGCTCCTTCGCCATCGACCACGACGGCGCGCATTGTGCGCTCGACCTCAAGACGGGCTTCTTCTCCTGTCCTGACGGCTCCGTGCAGATGCCGCCGATCCCGCCAGCTCCGCGCCTCATCGCCTACGCCACCATGCGCGGCGCGACGGGACAGTCTGAGACGCTTCACGCCTACGTCGTCGGCTGGCAGGCCACCGTCCCCGTCGAAGGCCAGTGGCGCAACGTCAAGCTCGGCCTCCGCGTCATCCCCTCTGAGGGTCGCTGGACGATAGGGGATGACATCTGATGTCATACAGCGATGTCACGAACGCTCGGCTGCTGCTGACTCCCGTTCACGAGACGGGCGTTGACGAGGAACAGGTCGAATACGACGACTACCTCGGGAATCTGACCTGCCGCTACCACTCCATCAGCGGTGGCTACTCGGCTGTGGACGCGCAGTTCTTCTACGATGTCATCAACACGACGGGCGCGTCCTACGTCAATATCCAGACAGGCGCTGGATACACAGAGGTCTGGACGGGGACGGGGAACTACACCCACCCCGGCATCGAGATCAACGGCTCGACGATGAAGGTCATGGACGGCGCGACCGTCCTCGCCACCATCAACAACGTCGATTCCGCGCACTACACGGGCATCAGCGATGCGGGGACGTGGGAAGTCCAGTACGGCACCGAGTATTCGTGGACGAACCTCGACAGCTCTGAGCAGAGCGATAGTGTGAACTGTGGCGCGGTCGGCATGGCTACCGCCTCGGGTTCGGTCAACTGCGGCGCGCAGGGAACCGAGTGGGGCAGCGGCTCGGTCAACGGCGGCGCGGTGGGCGTAGCGACCCAGAGCGGAAGTGTGAACTGCGGCGCGCAGGGCGCGGCTGGCGAATGGACGCCCGTCGGCCACCTCATCGACACCCCCGCCGACTACGGCGCGGGCAGCAACGTCGAGATAGCGGTCGCGCGGCCCGACGCGGTATTCAACGCGCTCGCCGCAGCGTGGGCGATGAACGGCCCGCAGACGGTGGACGGCGCGTGGTACTGGAACGGCACCGTCAACGGGCATCCCTTCGCGGGCAACACGCAGCTCGCACTCGACGACCGCTACGACTTCGTGGTGGAGGTGGTCGCGTCATGCCCGCTGTACTCGGGCGACGTGGGCTTCTACATGTACTGGGGCGAGATTCGCTACGCGCGCATCGACTTCGCCATGCAGGACCGCGATGCATGGGAACCCCCCATGCCCGCCAACGGCGTCTCGATCAACGCGAACATCACCAACCTGCACGCCTACGACGACGCCGTTGTGGTGCCTGCCGGTGCAAGCGGCAAGATGTGTATGCGCTGGACGTGGGACGCCGCCACCAGAGGGCTGAGGCTGTTCGGCAAGTCCTACGAAGGTTCGACGTGGACGGAACTCACGAAGGTCGCTGGGGTCAGCACACCCGCCACCATCGAGGAGGGTCTGCCCGCTCCTATCCTCGGCTTCTGGGACTGGTCTGACTCGATGCACTACCTGTACCCGTCTGAAGAGGGGTACTACGAGGGACACGTCGCGCTTCACTCGCTCAAAGCCACCACGGGCGAGTTCGCCACGTTCTCCTTCGAGCCGAGCCGTTCCTCCGGCCTCGCCTCGCTGCCGTTCTGCGAGTGGGTAGACGCCGACACGGGCGCGTACACGGGCGCAGACCAGCAAGGCTACTGGTATCCGCGCTCGGGGCACACGGGCAAGCTCTACGGCCCGTTCCTCCCCGCCGCAGACATCGCCCAGTTCCGCGTCGATATGGCGCTCTCGGGCGGCACCGCGACGCTCACGTGGAACGACTACGACACGGGGCCGATAGGCTCGCCCGTCAGCCTGTCCGACGGTGTGAACTCCGTCGAGATACCCGAGGGCGAGTACGTCCAAGCTCTCATCACCATGCCCTATAACGCGAGCACGAAGCTCAAGTCCATCACCGCAGAACTGCTCCAGAGCACAACGGGCGGCTCGGTCAAC